>Ga0308395_1000436_pt1 | contig 32894 bp, 21 predicted proteins | sample Hotspr20SampleP4_FD_202097 | JGI IMG/M metagenome (GOLD analysis project Ga0308395, IMG submission 202097) | Hot spring phototrophic mat microbial communities from Mushroom Spring, Yellowstone National Park, Wyoming, United States - 20050930_P4 ...
CCGAAATCAGACGCAGGCAGGAATCGGGGTTGGGGAAGATGCTGGCGACCCGGGTGCGTCGTCGCAGTTCCCGGTTGATGCGTTCCAGCCCGTTGGTGGTGCGCAGGCGCACGCGGTGGGCGGCGGGGAAGTCGAAGACCGTCAGACTTTCCGGGACGGCAACTTCAGCCCATTCGGCCAGCTTGGGGTGCTCCTTGCGCCAGGCTTCCAGCGCCGACTGCAAGAGCCGCTCGGCTTGCATCTTGTCCGGGGCATTGAAGATCGTGCGAAGCATCGCGGCGACGGTTTTTCTCGCCTCCTGCCGGGTGACGAACTGGCCGGCGTTCTGTTGCAGATGGAACTGGCAGCGCTGCCAGGGAACCGAGGGCAATACCGCCCGGCGGGCGGCCTTGAGCCCCGCATGGTCGTCGGCGACGATGAGCTTGACGCCATGAAGCCCGCGGGCAAGCAGACTCTCCAGGAAGCGCCGCCAGTTGATCTCGGCTTCGCTCGTGGCCACCGTGCAACCGAGCACCCGGCGCTTGCCCGAAGCCTCGATGCCGACGGCGATCAGCACGGCGCAATCATGGATGCGTCCTTCTAGACGCACCTTTTGGCTTCGGCCACCGCTTACGCGGCTTAACGTTCGCTGGCGCTCACGTTAGCCTACGCCGAAACTTCGTTTTCGTAACGGGCATCCAGGAACAGATAGGGCACGTCCCCCAGTGGGCGCTCGCGCCAAGCCTTGAGCCCCTCGTCGAGCTTGGCGGCGGCCCGGCTCACCTGGGCGGTCGAGAGCGAAATCTCCGGCCCCAGGAGGCGCTGCAGCACCTCGATGACCCGGCGGGTGGAGACGCCTTGAACAACCATCTCGGCCAAGGCGGGATTGACCGCCTGATCGGTACGGGTGCCTTTCTCCAGGGCGGAAGGATAGAAGTCGCCGGAACGCACTTGCGGCACCTGAAAGGTCAGCTCCCCCACACGGGTGAGCATGGTCTTGGGCTTGAAGCCGTTGGCGTAGTCACGGCGAGTGGCTGTGCGCTCGTAGGGCGCGGCGCCGAGAAACTCGGAACGTTCGATCTTGGCAGCCTCGTTGACGAGGATACGCAGGGCTTCGCCTGCGCCATCCAGTCCATGCTCAAGCAAGACGGCATAAGCCGTTTCCAGGGGGTTGGTTTCGACACGCATCGCCATGCAAGATTCTCCTTTCTCGAAGTCATGGCATCATGCCGCCGCCGCGCCGCTTCCTGCCAGCGGCCAAAACGGAATTTACAGAAAGAACGATACACAGCTCGATTTTGCCGAAAACCGCACCAGCGTTCCCATGCCTACGGCTGCCGCCGGCGACAACGAAAGTAAGCTGCGCGGGCAGATTCTGTTTGCTCTTAAACGCACCAACGGCAACAAAGCCGCTGCCGCCAAACTCCTTGGCATTGACCGCACAACCTTATGGCGGCGAATGCGCCGTCTGGGGATCGAATGATCGCAGCGTCTAGCCAGGTTGTCATCTCCCGGTCATCGTTTTCTGCTATGCTTTCTACTGGTAGTTTTTTGCGAAATCGACCATGGCCAGCGAACGCCAACGGACCGTACCGGGACTGCTTCAAGCCCTTCATCGCGCTCAGCAACACTTTGGTTCCCCGTTAAGCCCTGCTGCACTGGAAGCGTTGCACAAAGAATGGGGGTTACCTGTTGGCGAAATTGCTGCCACAGCCTCGTTTTACCACTTTTTCCAAGCGCCGGCAGCTTGCCACCACCTCTACTTCATCGACCATGTCACCGACCACCATGCCGGCATCGCGGCGCTGGTTGCCCGCTTTGCCCGCCAGTGTGGCCTCTCCCCTGGCATGACCAGCGCCGACGGCACCTATGCAGTCGGTTGGACCTCTTGTGCCGGACTCTCCGACCAAGCCCCGGCAGCCCTTGTCGACGGGCGACCTTTGCCGCACTTAACCGAAACCAAAATCGACCAGATTGCCCAATGGGTGCGTGCGGGGATTCCACCTGAGAATTGGCCACAGGAGTGGTTTGCCGTTGCCAACGACGTTTATGTTCGCGGACCGCTCCTTGAGTGGGCAGATAGCGCCACCTCGACCGCTGTTCTTTCCCACCCCCGAGCAGCAACCCCAGAGTCGATCCTTGCTGAGGTTGAAGCGGCCGGTTTGCGCGGCCGCGGTGGCGCCGGGTTTCCGACTGCAACCAAATGGCGTTACTGCCGAAATGCCCCCGGTGAGCGCCGCTACCTCATTGCTAACGCCGACGAAGGGGAACCAGGAACCTTCAAGGATCGCTATCTGCTCACCCGCCACCCGGACCGTCTCTTTGACGGGATGACGCTTGCTGCTCTGGCAATTGGCGCGCACGAAGCGATCCTCTACCTGCGCGCTGAGTATGGCTACCTCAAGCCCAAGCTTGAGCAGATTCTGGCCGAACGGCGCGCTGCCGGACTATTGGAGAGCGAGCGTTGGCCGGTCAAGATCACCCTCTCTCTTGGGGCTGGTGCCTACGTTTGCGGTGAAGAGTCGGCGCTGATCGAGTCGCTGGAGGGGAAACCGGGTCGTCCGCGTGTGCGGCCACCGTTTCCTGTCACCCATGGTTACCTAGGAAAACCGACGGTGGTGAATAATGTCGAAACGCTTGTGGCCGTTGCTGCCATCATTGCCAATGGCGCCTCCTGGTGGCGAAGCCAGGGTAGTGCCCAAACCTCTGGCCCCAAGCTCTTTTGTATCAGCGGCGACGTTGCCCGTCCCGGCATCTACGAATTCCCCTCTGGGACCCCGCTTGGCACAGTGATCGCTGCCGCGCAGCCAGTTGGCGCGCCGCTGGCGGTGCAAGTCTCCGGCCCCTCTGGGACCCTACTGCCGGTAACCGATGCCACTTCTGCCCGGCTGCTCGCCTTCGAAGACCTGCCGTGCAACGGAACCATCATGCTCTTTAACGAAACGCGCGATCCAGTCGCAATCGTTGCCCATTTTGCGCGCTTTTTTGCCCACGAAAGTTGCGGTTTCTGCACACCGTGCCGTGTTGGCACCCAACTGATTGCCCGCACCTTCCGAAAGATCGAAGAGGGGTTAGCCACCCGTTTCGACCTTGAACGGCTTGCCCCGGCGCTTGAGGCGATGCGCCTAGCCAGCAACTGCGGCTTTGGCCTTTCGGCTGGCAACCCAGTGCGCGACCTGGTGGCCCACTTTCGCGCATCGCTTGAAGAACGCTTACAGCCGCACGACTTTGTGCCGGCCTTTTCCCTGGACGCCGAATTGGCTGCAACCCGGGCGCTCACCCAGCGCGACGACCCCCACGCCCACCTGGCTCAATTCGAACAACCGGAGGCATGATGACAAGCCCAGTCGAACCCATCCTTGTCAGGCCTACTTTTACGCTAGATGGCAGCGCGATCCCCTTTACACCTGGCCAGACTGTGCTGGAAGCGGCACTAGCTGCTGGCCACTACATTCCCCACCTTTGCTGGCACCCGGAGTTTGGCAACCACGGCTCCTGTCGTCTGTGCGTTGTGGAAATCGGCAACCGGTTGCAAGCCAGTTGTGCGCTGCCGGCAGAAGAGGGGCTAACGGTCGTCAGCCAAAGCGAAACGCTCACCCGAGTGCGCCGCACCCTTTTGGAGATGCTCTTTGCTGAAGGAAACCACTTCTGCCCCGGCTGCGAAAAGAGCGGCGACTGCCTGCTGCAAGCGCTTGCCTACGCGCACGGAATGACCGCCTCGCATTTCGACCCCTTCTACCCACAACGGTCAGTAGATGCCAGCCACCCCGATCTGTGGCTTGACCCGAACCGCTGCGTGCTCTGCGGCCTCTGCGTCCGGGCTAGCCTTGCCGAAGGGAAAGAGGCGCTGGTGATCAGCGGCCGCGGCATCGCCTCGCAACTGCGCGCCACCAGTTCCTCAGGCAGACTTGGGGATACGGCTTTAGAAGCAACCGACCGTGCAGCCCGTATCTGTCCAGTAGGGGCGCTTAACTTCAAAAGGGTCGGTTTTGCCACCCCGATTGGTATGCGCCGTTTCGACCACCGACCCCCTGCGGTAACAAGCGACAAGGAACGCTATACCTAATCCTAACTGGAGCAAATCGAGATGAACGCCGCGCTTGCCCCTACCCCACCCGAGACCCGCCTGCCGCCTGCCAAGCGCAAGGTGCGCATCGCCACTGCTTCGCTGGCCGGGTGCTTTGGTTGCCACATGTCCTTTGCCGACATTGACCTGCGTCTGCTGCAGCTTGCTCAATGGGTAGAATTCGACCGCAGTCCGCTCACCGACCTTAAAACCGTCCATCCATGTGACATCGCGTTGATCGAGGGGGGCGTGTGCAACGCTGAAAACGTCGAAGTGCTGCGCGCATTCCGGCGGGCGGCCACCATTCTGGTTGCCGTGGGCGCTTGCGCGATCAACGGGGGGCTGCCCGCACAGCGCAACAGCCACGACGTAGCGAAGCTCTTAACACACGTCTTTGAACGCGACCGCAACCTAGCTCATGGAAGCCACGTTCCCAACGACCCAGAGTTGCCGCTGCTGTTAGCCCATGTCCACCCGATCCACGAGATCGTGCGCGTCGACTATTTCCTGCCTGGCTGTCCGCCCACAGCCGAAGTGATCTGGAAAGCGCTAACTGAACTACTGGCCGGCGAACTCCCCTCTCTGCCCTACCCGATAATTCGCTACGACTAAGGAGCTGCAATGAGCGCATCGGCGATCCCTTCCCCAAGTGCATCCGAGGTTGCTGCTAGCCACTTGACTGCCACAACCCCCATTGCCGCCGAACCGGTCTCTCCCCACCCAAGTCGCCCGGCTGGCGCCACTCGGCGCGTGGCAATCGATCCCCTGTCGCGCGTCGAAGGGCACGGCAAAGTGACCATCTGGCTGAACGAAGCGGGTGATGTGGTAGAAGCGCGCCTGCACATCGTCGAGTTCCGGGGGTTCGAGGCCTTTATCGTTGGCCGCCCATACTGGGAGGCGCCGGTGGTCGTGCAGCGGCTCTGTGGCATCTGCCCAGTATCGCACCACTTGGCTGCGGCCAAAGCGCTCGATGCCCTGGTTGGCGTCGACCAACTCCCTCCCACCGCCGAGAAGATGCGCCGATTGATGCATTACGGCCAGGTGCTGCAATCCCACGCCCTGCACTTCTTCTACCTGGCTGCCCCTGACCTCCTGTTGGGCTTTGCCGCTGATCCCCGCCAGCGCAACGTGGTTGGGCTGGCTGCAGCCAATGCCGAGCTGGCCAAAAAGGGGATTTTGGTGCGCCAGTTTGGCCAGGAGCTCATCGAAGCGACCGCCGGCAAACGGATCCACGGCACCAGCGCCGTCCCTGGGGGGATTCATAAAAATCTTACCCGACGCGAACGGATGGCGCTTCTGGCCCGCGCCCCCCAGATTCGCGCCTGGTGTGAGGAGGCAGTCGCTTTGATTGCGCAGCTCTTTGAGCAACAGGCCCCCTTCTATGAGCAGTTTGGCGGCTTTCGCGCCAAGACCCTCTCGCTGGTTGCCCGCGACGGTGCGCTCGATCTTTACGACGGCGTGGTGCGCGTCAAAAGCGAAAATGACGAAATCCTCATCGACGGCTTTGACCCGGCCCGCTACGACGAACTCCTTATCGAAGCGGTGCGCCCGTGGAGCTACATGAAATTCCCCTACCTGCGCGCTTTTGGTGAACCCGATGGCTACTACCGCGTTGGCCCATCGGCGCGGCTTCTTAACTGCGACCGCCTTACCACCCCGAAGGCTGAAGTAGCCCGACAATCTTTCCTTGCCTTCGATGGCGGTGCTGCGGCACACAGCACACTCGGTTACCACTGGGCGCGACTGATCGAAATGCTCTACTGCGCCGAGCTGATCGAACGGCTTTTGGCAGACCCCGATCTGGAATGGGGACTACTGCGCGCAGAGGGGAAGCGGCAGCTGCGTGGGGTGGGCGTGATCGAAGCGCCGCGCGGCACGCTCATCCACCACTACGAAGTAGGCGAAGATGACCTGATCACCTACTGCAATTTGATCGTTTCCACCACGCACAACAACGAAGCGATGAACCGGGCAGTTACTGCGGTAGCCAAAACCTTCCTTTCTGGCACCACGATCACCGAAGGGCTTTTAAACCATATTGAAGTGGCGGTGCGCGCTTTTGACCCCTGCCTCTCCTGCGCCACCCATGCGCTGGGGCAGATGCCTCTTGAGGTTTCCCTCTACGCCCCAGGAAGCGCTGGGCCGATCGACCGGCTGATTCGGGATAGCGACGGCACGGTGCACCGGTTAGGGGCAGGCGAAGAGGTGCGGGGAGAGCCCCCGTGGGTGGCAGCTGCGCCATTAGCCCATGACCGATAGAGAGCAAGAAGCCGAGCCACGCGAGCAGATCAGGAGAAGCCGCCCCAATCGGTACGCACAAGAGATGCCGCATCTAACTGATTTGGCCACGCTCCCGCCCCCACCCCCAGGGGCGATCCTGGTTCTTGCCTGCGGCAACGACCTGCGCGGCGACGATGCTTTGGGGGCGCGCTTTGTCGCTGCGATCGAAGAGAAAAAGCGTCACCTGCCCGCCCCATGGCAGTCGGCAATCGCCACCCACTGGCAGCTCCAGTGGTGGCCGGAGACAGCGCTGCTCTTAGCTAAGCGGCAGCTTGTCGTCCTCGTCGACGCTGCCATCGCGCCTGACCGAGCAGGCGGCTGCACCTCTTCAGGCGACGCCGACAGCTTCCCCCCCACGCGGGAGCGCGCCTCACCACTTACCATCACCCGGCTGACCCCACCGGCCAACGACCCCTTAGCGCTTCTTACCTCTGTCGGTACCCATCAGGTCACACCGCAAGCGCTCTTGGCCGCCGCCCTGCTCCTTGCCGTACCGCTACCACCGGCGATCTGGCTCTTGGCACTTACAGGCAATAATTTTAGGCTGGGAGCCTCCCTGTCACCGCAGGGGGAAGAGGCGCTACAGAAGGCGCTAGCTTGGTTCTGGCCAGCGGTACGAGCAGAAATTGGTGCCCAGGAGAGGACTCGAACCTCCACGCCTTGCGGCGCTGGAACCTAAATCCAGTGCGTCTACCAATTCCGCCACCTGGGCCTGGCTACTATTTTAACGCATTTTCCGATTATACTCGCAACCTTCCGATTGAGATGATCACTAACCATGACGGAAACGCCCCGCAAGATTCTGGTTACCAACGCCCTACCCTACGCCAACGGTGACATCCACCTTGGACACCTTGTTGGCTACATTCAGGCCGACATCTGGGTGCGCTACCAACGGATGCGCGGCCACACCGTCCATTACGTCTGCGCCGACGACACCCACGGCACGCCGGTGATGCTCCGCGCCGAAAAGGAGGGGGTTAGCCCTGAAGCGTTGATCGCCCGGATGCGCGAAGCCCATCTGGCCGACTTCACCGATTTTCTCGTGGCCTTCGACCATTACCACTCCACCCACAGCGAGGAAAACCGCCACTTTGCCGAGACGATCTACCAGCGGCTTCAGGAGGCCGGGCTCATTGAGACGCGCGAGATCGACCAGCTCTATGATCCGGTCAAAGCGATGTTCCTTCCCGACCGTTTCGTTAAAGGGACCTGCCCTCGTTGCGGCGCCAAAGATCAGTATGGTGATAACTGCGAAGTATGCGGCGCCGCCTACGCCCCCAGCGAGTTGATCGACCCCTATTCGGCCCTCTCAGGCGCCAAACCGGTCGTCAAACGTTCGACCCACTACTTCTTCAAACTCTCCGACCCCCGCTGCATCGCTTTTTTGCGCGACTGGACGCGCGGCACCAACGCCCGTGGCGAACCGCGCTTGCCGCCCCAGGCTGCCAATAAGCTCACCGAGTGGTTGGGCGAAGGGGATGCGGTGCGCCTGGCCGATTGGGACATTTCGCGCGATGCCCCCTATTTTGGCTTTGAAATTCCAGGAGCCCCAGGAAAATACTTCTACGTCTGGCTCGATGCCCCGATCGGGTATCTGGCCAGCTTCACCGCGCTTGCTGCCAAGATCGGCATCGACCCCACTCCCTTCCTTGATGCCGAAGCGGCCACCCGCCACGGCACCGAGATGGTCCACTTCATCGGCAAAGATATCCTCTACTTTCACGCCCTCTTCTGGCCAGCGATGCTCCACTTCTCGGGCTTTCGCACCCCAACGCGCGAATATGTCAACGGCTTTCTCACCGTTGACGGCGCCAAGATGAGCAAGAGCCGCGGCACTTTTATCACGGCGCGCTCGTGGCTTGACCTTGGTCTTAACCCAGAGTGGCTTCGCTACTACTTTGCCACCAAATCCAACGGCACCATGGAAGATGTCGACCTTGCCTTCGATGACCTCATTGCCAAGGTCAACAGCGACTTGGTGGGCAAATTTATCAACATCGGTTCTCGGCTGGCTGGATTTCTGACCCGTCAGTTTGCGGGAGCACTGGGGGAGAGCCACACCGCAGAACTAGCCCCCTTTGCAGAGCGGCTCACTGACCCTGCCCTGCACCAGGCCATCGAAGCGGGCAACTTTGCTGTGCTGACGCGCGAAGCCATGCAGCTTGCCGAATTGGCCAACCGCTACATCAACGAAGAAAAGCCGTGGGAGTTGGCCAAAAAAGGGGGGAGCGCCCGGCTCCACCAAGTTTGTTCAACCGGTTTGACGATGTTTCGCGACATCGCTTGGCTTCTTAAACCGATCCTGCCCCGCACCGTTTCCCGTATCGAGTCGTTTTTGGCCATCCCGCCGCTTAACTGGCAACAGCCATGGGCACCGCTTCCACCAGGCCACCGCATTAGCGAGTTCCAACCCCTGATGACGCGCCTAGAAAGGGCACAGATCGACCGTTTGCTTGATGCCAATCGAGCTACTTTGCAGGAGAATGGTGCGGCAGGCAACACGAGCAACGCTGTAGGAGAACGCCAAAAAAGGGCCGCTTTGCCGCAAACCGCTCTCTTGCCCGGAGACCCACCCAAGACGACCACTCCGGCCGCCACCCCCATCACCATAGAGCAATTTTCTGCTATCGACCTGCGGGTGGCGCGCATCGTAGCTGCCGAAGCGATCCCGGAGGCGCACAAACTGGTCAAACTCACAGTCGATGTTGGCGAACGCCATCCCGACGGCTCGCCGCGGCACCGCACCATCTTTGCAGGAATTAAAGCCGCCTATCCCCCGGAGGCACTGGTTGGGCGGCTCACGGTGATCGTGGCCAATCTGGCGCCGCGCCAGATGCGCTTTGGTCTCTCTGAAGGGATGGTACTGGCCGCAAGCGACGAGCACGGCACCACCCCTGGGCTCTTCTTGATTGCCCCCGATAGCGGCGCCGAGGTGGGGATGCGGGTTAAGTAGCCCGGTAGCGCCACTCGGCGTGCACCCCTGGTAACGCCTGCAACTGAACCAGAAGCTCCTCTTCAGGCCTCAGAAGGAGCGGAGCCGATGGCCGAGCTAACGCAACAGTCCCAGAAGGAAACGCCACCGTCAGGCGCAGGGGGACTCCTCCCGTCCCGTCAGAAACGATGTAAGCTGCCAGCCGCTCGGCCAGCTGTTCGGCTGCCACTGCTGACTCGATCGCTTCAGCCGCTACCGTCACATCGATCCCCTGCAGGTGGCGCGCGCGCCAGTCGGCAAGGGTCATCGCCTCTTCGGCCACCACCCGGACCCCGCCCGTGTACTCGTCGGACGAGACACGCACGCGAGCGACCAGCGGGGTATCGACGACCAAGATCGAGCGGTAGGCCTCCCACGATTCGCGGTAGAAGGTCAGCTCAAGCGCCGCACTACCATCGTCTATCGTGACAAAGGCCATTTTGCCGCGCGCCCCCATTTTGGTGCGCAGCTCGGTAATGACCCCGCACACCCAGAGGTTGTCGCGGCTATTGGTTAAATCGCGCAGTTTTGTCGGGATCGTGGCGCGCAACTCCTGGGCGTAGGCCGAGAAGGGGTGACCGGAGAGGAAAAAGCCCAGCGCAACCTTCTCCTCTTTAAGCCGCTCCTCTTCGCGCCACGGGCGAACGGTGGGCCAAACCGCAGGGGTGAGCGCTGTCCCCCCCTCGTCAAAGAGCCCCTGCTGACCTGCCGCCTGCGCCTGCTGTTCAGCTGCTTCGAACGCTACCCCAACCGCCGCCAACAACCGCGCCCGATCGCAGCGCCCGGAAGGGTCGCGCAACGACGCGTGACCGGGAAGGGAATCGAGCGCGCCGGCACGGATCAGCTGCTCGACCACCCGGCGATTGACCGCTCGCCGGTCGACGCGGGCTACCAGATCGAAGAGGTCGTGAAACGAGCCGCTTGCCTGTCGGGCTGCTAGGATCGTATGAGCCGCTGGGGCGCCCACCCCCTTAACTCCTCCTAACCCATAGCGGATCGTCCGGGAATCGATGGCCACGAAACGGTATTCTGAACTATTGACATCAGGAGGCAATACCTGCAGGCCATTTTCCAGCGCATCGTCGTAGAGGGCCTTCACCGAATCGGTGTCGTCCATGTCGCTGGAGAGCGTCGCGGCAAAGAAGGCAGCCGGATAGTGGCGCTTGAGCCAAGCGGTCTGATAGGTCACTACTGCATAGGCCGCGGTGTGCGACTTGTTGAACCCATATTCGGCAAACTTCTCCATCAGGTCAAAGAGACGCATCGCCAGCGCCTCGTCGTACCCCCGCGAGACCGCTCCGGCGCGAAAGATCTCCCGATGTTTGGCCATCTCCTCGGGTTTTTTCTTACCCATAGCGCGGCGCAACAGGTCGGCTGCCCCTAGGGTATATCCCCCGATGATCTGAGCGATCTGCATCACCTGCTCTTGATAGACGATTACTCCGTAGGTCGGCTCCAGGCACCCCTGCAGGTCGGGGTGGAAGTAATCGATCGCCTGTTTGCCCTGTTTGCGCAGGATGAAATCGTCGACCATCCCCGACCCAAGCGGACCAGGGCGGTAGAGGGCGAGCACGGCGATAATGTCTTCGAAGCGATCGGGGGCGAGCTTTTTCAAAAGCTTCTTCATTCCCTCCGATTCCAACTGGAAGACCGCCGTGGTATTGGCCTCTTTCAAAAGCTGGTAGGTGGCCGGATCGTCGAAAGTGAGCCGAGTAAGGTCGGGGCGCGAACCGGTAAGCCGCTCGATCTGATCGAGCGCCTCGCGGATGATCGTCAGGTTGCGCAGCCCTAGAAAGTCGAACTTGACCAACCCTACCGCTTCGACATCATCCTTGTCAAACTGCGACACCGGGCTGGGGTCATCCCCCTCCTGCACAAAGAGGGGACAGAAGTCGGTGATCCGTCCGGGAGCAATCAGCACACCGCCAGCGTGCATTCCGACATTGCGGGTGAGGCCTTCGAGCGGCTTAGCTAAGGCAAAGAGGGTACGAATCGCCTCCCCATCGTGGGGGTCGTTCATGAGCTCGGCAAGCTGCGGCTCCAGCTCCACCGCTTTGTCCAACGAGACGGGCTTCACCCCTTCGGTGGGAATCAGCTTGGCGATGCGGTCGCACAGCCCGTAAGCAAGCCCCAACACTCGGCCGACGTCGCGCACCACCGCCTTAGAGGCCATCGTCCCAAAGGTAGCAATCTGGCTCACCGCCTCGCTGCCATAGCGCTGGCGGACATAATCGATCACCTGGTAGCGTTTTTCCTGGCAGAAGTCAACGTCAAAGTCGGGCATCGAGACCCGCTCGGGGTTCAGGAACCGTTCAAAAAGAAGCGCATAGTTCAAGGGGTCGAGGTCGGTGATCCTCAGCGCATAGGCAACGAGCGACCCTGCCCCTGAACCACGCCCCGGCCCAACCGGCACGTCGTGCGCCTTGGCCCAGTTGATGAAGTCGGCAACGATCAGAAAGTAGCCCGAAAACCCCATCTGGACGATCGTTTCACACTCAAACGCCAGCCGTGCCTCATAGCGGGGCTGTTCGCGCGCGCGCGTCTCAGGATCGGGAAAGCGTTCGGCCAACCGTTCCGCCAGCCCAGCCTTGGCCTGGGCAACGAAATAGTCCTCCAGGCGCATCCCTTCCGGAGTCGGAAAGGCAGGCAGGAAATTCTTGCCCAGCGTCATCGTGACGTTGGCCTTCTGAGCTACCCACGCCGTGTTGGCCAGCGCCTCGGGAAGGTCGGCAAAGCGCTCAGCCATCTCAAGAGGGCTGGTAAAGTACTGCTCCTCAGAAAAGGGGCGCGGCCGCCGTTCATCATGAAGCACGTACCCTTCGGCGATGCAGAAACGTACCTCGTGGGCGGTGAAATCCTCCCGGCGCAGAAACTGGATCGGGTGGGTCGCCACCACCGGTAGCCCTAACTCAGCAGCAAGAGGAACGGCCGCGGCCAGATAGCGCTCCTCATCGGGAAGCCCGGCGCGGTGCACCTCAACAAAGAAGGAATCTTCGGGAAAGCGTGCCGCCCAGTCGGTCAGTGCCTGCCGGGCCGCCTGGTCATCGTCGGCGCGCACCGCCGGCCCCAGGATCCCCCGTGGTCCACCCGAAAAGGCGATGAGGTCGCGGCAAACTTCAGGGGTTAGCCACTCTTTGCGCAGCAAAGCCCGACCGCGGATCTGATTGGTGAGCCAGGCCCGCGAAAGCAGCTCGCAAAGCTGCCGATAACCGTTGCGGTTACGGGCGATCAAGAGAAGATCGAGCGCCTGGTCGGGATCGTCGGGGGCATCGAGGTTGGCCACGCGGGCATCCACGGCTACGATCGGCTTGATCCCGGCCGCGCGCGCTGCCTGGTAGAATTTGACCCAGCCAAAGAGGTTCATCACGTCGCTGATCGCCAGCGCCGGCATACCGTGCGCTGACGCTTGGGCCACGGCATCGGGGATCGTTACGATCCCCTCGCGAATGGAAAATTCGGTATGGAGCCGCAGATGGACGTAGGGTGGGCGGCTCATGGCAACAGGATGGTGCTCGCTACTGTCTGCCGCGAAGCGAGCGCCTCATGAGCTTTGACCGCCTCGGCAAGGGGAAAACGCTGTCCGATCTCGACGGTAAAGAAGCCCTCGGACCAGGCGCGAAAGAGCGACTCGGCCATCGCCAACAGATTTGCTCGCTCGGCGGTATAGGTAAAAAGCGTCGGACGGGTGAGAAAGAGCGACCCCTTCTGGGCGAGCAGCCCAATATCGAACGGGGGAACTTTCCCAGAGGCGTTGCCGTAGGAGACCATTAGCCCGAGTGGGCGCAGGCAATCGAGCGATTCGAGAAAGGTTGCGGCCCCAACCGAATCAAAGACCACGTCCACCCCCCTGCCACCGGTCAGTGCCCGCACCTTCGGCGAGAAGGGGCCATCGGCAGTACAGACCACCGCATCGCAACCAAGCCGTTCAGCTCGCGCCACCTTGGCCGCGCTTCCCACGGTGCCGATCACCCGCGCCCCCAAACGTTTGGCCCACTGGACAAGGAGTGAACCAACACCGCCCGCGGCAGCATGGATAAGCAGCCACTCGCCGGGGGCAACGGCATGGGTCTGGTGCAGCAGATATTGCGCGGTCAGCCCCTTGAGCCACATCGCGGCAGCTGTCTCGAACGACAACCCGTCAGGCAGACGGACGACCCGATCGGCAGGCACATTGATCGCTTCGCTATAAGATCCAAGCTTCGGACTGAGGTAGACAACCCGGTCCCCCACCGCGAATTCAGTTGCGTTGCGCCCGACAGCGACCACCTCTCCCGCCCCCTCCTGTCCCAGACCAGAGGGGAGGGCCACCGGATAGAGTCCGGTGCGATGGTAGATGTCAATGAAATTGACGCCAACGGCTCGGTTGCGGATCTGCACTTCGTCATCGGCAGGAGGGGGCAACGGGATCGTATCCCACGTCAACACCTCTGGCCCGCCGAAGCGGGTCAGACGAATGGCTCGAGTTGTCTGCATTGATCACACTCCTACCCAAACACCTATTGAGATAGACGCGCTCGCAGCTCATGGGCGTCGACCACTGCCAACGCGGTCATGTTCACAAGCCGCCGCACCGTCGCCGAAGGGGTCAGGATCTGTACTGGCAGCGCAGCCCCGAGCAAGATCGGGCCAACCGAAACCCCCTGGCCGGAGACCTGCTTGACCAGGTTAAACGCGATATTAGCAGCGTCAACATTGGGCATGATCAGCACATTGGCTTCGCCATGTAAGGTGCACTCCTCTTCCCCAATTAGCCGCTGGCGCACCTCTGGGGAGAGGGCCGAATCGGCATGCATCTCGCCATCCATGTTGAGGTCAGGGTGTGCTGCGCGAAGCAGATCGCGCGCCTGGCGCATCTTCAGGGCTGAGGGGCGGCGGGAAGACCCAAAATTGGAGTGCGACAGCAGGGCCACCCGCGGTTCGATGCCAAACCGGGCAAACTCATCGGCGGCCATCCGGGCGATCTCGGCCACCTCTTCAGCAGTGGGGTCGTAGTTGACGTAGGTATCGGCCACAGCCAGCGTGTGGTTGCCAGTCATCACGAGGTTCATCGCCGCAAGCAACCGAGCGCCTGGAGCGAACCCGATCACATCATAGACATGCTGCAGGTGGTAGTCGAAGGTACCGAAGGTACCGCAGATCACCGCGTCGGCTTCGCCATTTTTGAGCAACATGCAGCCGATTAGGGTCGTGTCGCGGCGCATCCGGGCCTTGGCAATCTCTGGAGTGATGCCACGCCGCGCCAGCATCTTATGATACTGCTGCCACAGCGCTTTGTAGCGCGGGTCCGATTCCGGGTTGATCAATTCGAAATCGCGCCCTGGGGTCAGGTTTAGACCGATGCGGTTGAGACGCATCTCGACGACCTCTGGGCGACCGATTAAGATCGGGCGGGCAAGCCGCTCATCGAGCACTGCGCGCACCGCGTGCAGCACCCGCTCATCCTCCCCTTCGCAAAAGATCACCCGCTTCTGCTCAGTGGGGAGTGTGCGCGCCACGGTAAAGACCGGCTTCATCACCACGCCGGAGTGGTAGACGAAATTCTGCAGCTGCGCCCGGTAGGCGTCAAGGTCAGCAATTGGCCGGGTCGCAACCCCGCTGGCCATCGCCGCTTCGGCCACCGCGGGGGCAATGCGCACGATCAATCGCGGATCGAACGGTTTGGGGATCAAGTAGTCGGGACCGAATTTCAGTTCGATCCCGCCGTAGGCGCTCGCGACGACGTCGTTCGTTTCGGCACGCGCCAGTCCAGCAATGGCGTGCACACACGCCAGCTTCATCTCCTCGGTGATCGCCGTCGCGCCAACGTCGAGCGCACCGCGAAAGATAAAGGGAAAGCAAAGGACGTTATTGACCTGGTTCGGATAGTCGGAGCGGCCAGTGGCGATAATGGCATCGGGGCGGACCGCCTTTGCCTCCTCGGGCATGATCTCGGGCACTGGGTTGGCCAAGGCAAAAATCAGCGGGTTGGGCGCCATCTTGGCGACCATCTCTGGTTTGAGCACCCCAGCCTGCGACAGGCCAAGAAAGAGGTCGGCCCCTTCGATCACCTCAGCAAGGGTTCGCGCCGAGGTGCGCTGCGCATAGCGCGCCTTGTTGGGCTCCATATTGGGCTCGCGCCCTTCGTAAATCACCCCCTTGGAGTCGCAGACGAAGATGTTCTCTTTACGCAAACCCAAACGGCACATCAGATCGAGGCAGGCAATCGCCGCGGCACCTGCGCCAGAACAGACCACCTTGATCTCCTCGATGCGCTTGCCTACCACCTGCAAACCGTTGAGCAACGCTGCCGCCGAGATGATCGCCGTACCGTGTTGGTCGTCGTGAAAGACGGGGATCTTCATCCGCTCACGCAGCTTTTTCTCGATGGCAAAGCACTCTGGCGCCTTGATGTCCTCGAGGTTGACGCCTCCCAGTGTTGGCTCTAGCGCGGCGACGATTTCGACCACCCGATCGGGGTCGCTGGCGTCGAGTTCGATGTCAAAGACGTCGATCCCAGCAAACTTCTTGAACAGACACCCCTTGCCCTCCATCACCGGTTTGGCAGCGTGGGGCCCGATGTTACCCAACCCGAGCACAGCTGTGCCATTGGTGACCACCGCCACCAGGTTGCCTCGTGAGGTATATTCAAACGACTTAAGGGGATCCTGGGCGATCTCCTCACAGGCGTAGGCGACCCCTGGCGAATAGGCCAAAGCCAGATCGCGCTGGTTGATGAGACTTTTGGTGGGAACAACCGAGATTTTGCCTGGCGTTGGGCGGCGGTGGTAGTCGAGCGCCGCTTCACGAAAAGCCTGGTCACGCTGGGACATCAACAGACTCCGGAACCATAACAATCACCAGCGAGTGTACTCCTCTATCAGCCGCCAATTGCTCATCATCCGATAAAAGTCGATTATCTATCTTGTCCTTTCCTTACCGCTTCGAACTGCGTTACAATCTCTTCGGTCAGAAGGGAAATGCTCCGGAGTCACCTATGTCGATGTCCGACCGCGACGGTTTTATCTGGTACGACGGCCAAATGGTGCCGTGGCGCGAAGCTACCACCCATGTGCTCACCCACTCCCTGCACTACGGTCTCTCGGTCTTTGAAGGGCTGCGTGCTTACGAAACCGAGCGGGGGACGGCAATCTTTCGGCTGCGCGAACACACCGAACGGCTCCTTAATTCGGCCAAAATCTATCAGATGCCCATTCCCTATTCGCTGGAAGCACTGATGGAGGCGCAAAAGGAGGTGGTGCGCGCCAATGGCCTTACCTCCTGCTACATCCGACCCATTGTCTTTTACGGCTCAGAGAAGATGGGGGTATCGCCGCGCGGTGCCAAGGTTCATATCGCCATCGCTGCCTGGCCGTGGGGCGCTTACCTTGGCGAAGAGGGGTTGCAGAAAGGGATCCGAGTCAAGACCTCCTCGTACCAGCGGCAGCACGTCAACGTCACCATGCCGCGCGCCAAGGTGGCCAGTACCTACGCCAACTCGATCCTGGCCAACCTGGAAGTAACCCAGCACGGTTATGATGAGGCACTCCTTCTTGATACCATGGGGTTTGTTGCCGAGGGGGCGGGTGAAAACCTCTTCATCGTCAAAAACGGCCAACTGATTGAACCAGAGATCGCCTGTGCGCTTACTGGAATCACCCGCGATACGGTTCATCACATCGCCCGCGAACTCGGCATTCCGCTCACCAGCCGCCGGCTGACCCGCGACGATATCTATATCGCCGACGAAGCCTTCTTTACCGGAACCGCAGCCGAGATCACCCCGATCCGTGAACTCGACGACCGGGTAATTGGCAGCGGCACCCGTGGCCCGGTTACTGCCCGCATCCAGGAGCGCTTCTTTGCCATCGTCCAAGGGCGTGCACCGGAGTACGACCACTGGTTGGCCTTCATCTGATCTAGGAGCTCCCATGACGGAACAGCCCTTAACGCACGTTCGTCGCGAAAAGACCATCGACATTACCACCAGCGACCTGCCGCTCTGCTGTCCTCTACCCAATGAGCCACGAGCGTTGCTGCACCCGCGTGTCTTCCTTGACCCCACCGTGACTGGGCGCGCCGTCTGCCCCTACTGCAGCCGCGAATACCGTCTGACCGCTCCTCTTCCTAAGGGTCACCGTTAAAGAAAGTGCCGGAGTCTCCTATGCGTGCGTATCCTCTGACCGTTCCTGATGCATCGATTTTTAAAGCCTACGACATCCGCGGTATTATTGACCGAACCCTTACCCCCGAAGCAGCCTTTTCCATTGGCTGGGCGATTGGCAGCGAAGCGCAGGCCCGCGGAGTAGGCGAGATCGTCATCGGTCGCGACGGTCGCCTCTCCGGGCCGACGCTAGCGGAAGCACTCAGCTGCGGCATTCGTCAGGCTGGGGTGGGGGTGATCGACATCGGTGCTGTGCCTACGCCAGTCACCTACTTTGCCGCAGAGCACCTGGGTACCCGCTCGTGTGTCTCGGTCACCGGCAGCCATAACCCGCCCGAATACAACGGCTTTAAACTGGTGTTGGGCGGAGAGACCCTCTTTGGGCCACTCATCCTTGATCTGCGCCGTCGCCTAGTTGAAGGGGATCTCATCCGGGCTGAAACCCCGGCCAACCAGCGGAAAGTCGATGTGGTTCCCGACTACATCGCCCGCATCACAAGCGACGTCAAACTAGCCCGACCGATCCGGATCGCTGTCGATTGCGGCAACGGAGTCGCCGGCGCCGTCGCTCCGCAGCTTCTTAGAGCGCTCGGGGCCAACCTCGACTGCCTCTATTGCGAGGTTGACGGCACCTTCCCCAACCACCACCCTGACCCCTCTAAGCCGGAAAACCTCGAGGATCTCATCGCCCATGCGCGTACCACCGACGTCGAACTGGGGCTAGCATTTGATGGCGATGGCGACCGCTTGGGGGTGGTCACCAAGAACGGTACGTTGATCTACCCTGATCGGCAGCTGATGCTTTTTGCCGCTGATCTGCTCAAGCGCCAACCTGGCGCAACCATCGTCTTCGATGTCAAATGCACGCGGCTCCTTAGCCAATGGATCCGCAGCCACGGCGGTCAGCCGCTGATGGCCAAAACGGGGCACGCCTTTATCAAAAAGACCCTCAAAGAGAGCGGCGCACTTCTTGCGGGTGAAATGAGCGGCCACCTCTTCTTCAAAGAGCGCTGGTACGGCTTTGACGACGGGCTCTACGCGGCGGCACGCCTATTGGAGATTGTCACCCAAGTGGCTGACCCGACAGCGCTTCTTGAATCGCTGCCCAACTCGTTGGCCACCCCTGAAATCAACCTGAAGATGCACGAAGGAGAACCACACGCACTGATCGAGAAGCTACAGCGCGAACTCCCCTTCCCGGGAGCGCAGGAGGTGATCACCATCGATGGCGTGCGCGTTGAATACGCAGACGGTTTTGGCTTAGCCCGTGCCTCGAACACCACCCCGGTGCTGGTGCTGCGCTTTGAAGCTGACAACCAGAAGGCGCTCACCCGCATCGTCCACGACTTTGCTACAGCGCTCACCCAGGTTTGGCCACCGATTGACCTCACCCCGCTCCAGGCTTTTTTATGATAGCATGACGCACCACAATAACTACAGTGGGGAGAGGCGATGTGCCTGGCAACCAAAATCAGCGCCTTCTACCTGGGGGCAAGTCTCCTTCTGGTAGTAGCGCTCGCGGCCATTGCCCTTATTGCGTTTCGCTATTTTTCGCTCACCGCTGCCGAAAATCACGCCCGCACAGCAGCCGAGATCGTTCGGGTGCATCTTACCGAGTCGATGCTTCTTGGCACCATCGGGGAACGCCAGCGCTTCCTGGAACGGTTGCGCGAAGTCCCCAATCTGAAAAGGGCGGTGGTTATCCGCTCCCCCCTCGTCGACCAGCAGTTTGGCAAAAACCGCAAAGGGGAAGCCGAACCCGATGAGATCGAACAACAAGTGCTTGCTACTGGCCGGCCCTTCTTCACCCTTATCGAAAACCTGGCTCAGAGCGAATTTCGGGCAACGATTCCCTATGTTGCTACGACGCGCGGCACGCCCAATTGTCTCACCTGCCACCAAGTAGCCGAGGGGTCGGTCCTTGGCGCAATCACCGTACAGATTGGGTTGGAAGCTCTGCGGCTGCAGGCAGTCGTCACCGTTGCCGGCATCGTGCTAGCGATCGCCGGCTTTTCGGTCTTTCTCCTCTGGTGGCTCCACATCCTTCTTAGGCCAGTGACCGTCACCGCCGAAGAGATCGCCGCAGTGGTTCATGAAGGGGTCGAAGGGCGGTTCGAACGGCGGATTCTCACCAGAAGCCGCGACGAGATGGGGTGGATCAGCGAAGAGATTAACCGCCTGCTGGGTGCAATCGAAGGCTCGCTGAGCGAGATCGGTCAACAGATCGCTATGGTTACCCGTTGGCGCGCTCGCGAGAGCAACCAACTCAAAGGCGCTGTCGAGGCGGTATCGACCATGGCGGCAGTTGCCCACTTCAAACAGGCGATCGAAGAGGACCGCACCACTGCCGAGATCTACCAGCGCATCTACCGCTTGAGCGAAACAGGCTTCAATGTGACCGAGATGGCCCTTTTGGAAGTCAAGGATAAAGGGGTCATCCCCATCGCGGCCGACGGCACAACGCCGCTCTCGTGCTGTAGCGCTTGTGACCCAGGGATTGCTGAAGAGCCGCTGCGCTGCCGGGCGATCCGTACCGGACACGTTGTGGATGGCGTCACCGACCCGACGCTCTGTGAGGCTCAACGGGTGACCACCACCCGACCCGAGGCTGGCTACCTCTGCTTCCCGATCCTCTTCTCTGGCAAGGTAGGAGTAGTGGTGCAGTGGATTGTTTCCCATCGCGCACCTGAGGAGTGGCAACGCGCTGCCGAACGTTTTCAACTCTATCTCGATGAAGCGGCCCCGGTGCTCGAGACCAAGCACCTGATGGCCAAACTCAAAGAGAACACCATCCGTGACCCCCTCACAGGGCTTCACAACCGTCGCTTCCTTGAGGAGTCGATCGATGCGCTAACCGCCCAAACGCTTCGCCGCAGCAGCCATCTGGCGGTGTTAATGGCCGACATCGACTACTTCAAGATGGTCAACGATACCTACGGCCACGATGCCGGCGACAAAGTGATCCAGCACGTGGCATCGATCCTAAAGGGGCGCACCCGCTCTTGCGACTGGATCTTCCGTTATGGCGGTGAGGAGTTTCTGCTGATCCTGCCCGATTGCACGGCTCAAGAGGCGATTATAGTAGCTGAACGGATCCGCCAGGCGATGGAAGCGCAGCCAGTGGTATTGCCCGATGGCACCGAGATCACCAAGACCCTGTCGATTGGGGTAGCAGACTTTCCCGAAGATGCCACCGGCTTCTGGCAGGTGGTCAAGTTTGCCGATATCGCGCTCTATCACGCCAAAGAGACGGGGCGAAACCAAGTAGTGCGGTTTACCCCGGCGCTATGGACGGATCAATCAAAATACTAAACGGGCGGCAGTAAGCGCTTCGTCCAGTTTCGCAGGGTCGCCGCCGCCAGCCTGGGCAAACTCGGCCTTACCGCCCCCCCGTCCGCCCATCGCAGCCGCAGCAGCTTTGACCCAGTCGCTCGCCTTACATCTGTTGTGCGCCCCTTTGCTCACGGCAGCAACTACCACCGCTCTCCCGTCAATGACCGCACCAAGCAACACGGCCCCCTGAGCCCCCAACCGATCGCGCACTGCCTCCGCCAGCCGTTTCAGGGCATCGATCGCATCGACCTCCACTGCCGCCACCACTTGCTGCAGCCCCTCCTTCGTCGTGACGGCCTGCGCAACGAGCCGTTCAGCAAGAAGTGCTGCCAATTGGTCCCGTGTGTGCGAAAGGAGCTTTTCAGTAGCCTTAAGCCCATCCTGAAGCGCCGCCACGCGGCTTGGCACTTCAGAAGGGGCGACCTTGAGCCGCTCGGCCGCTTGGGCAAGCGCCTGAGACTGCTCCTGGACAAAGGCGAGCGCCGCCTCCCCAGCAACTGCTTCAATCCGGCGAATCCCGGCAGCGATTGCCGTCTCGCTGATGATGCGCAAGAAACCGATGTCACCCGTACGCGCGACATGCGTTCCGCCACACAGCTCCTTTGACGAGCCAATGGTCAAAACGCGCACCGTCTCGCCATACTTTTCACCAAAGAGCATCACCGCGCCGCTTGCACGCGCAGCAGCAAGCGGCATCACTTCAGCAGCCACCGGGGTATTGGCCAGAATCTCCTGCAGCACTCGGCGTTCAATCGCTGCCAAGGTCTCGGCAGGCACTGGGTGGGGGTGGGAAAAGTCAAACCGCAACCGCTCTGGCGTCACCTCGGAGCCCTTCTGCTCGACGTGCGACCCTAAAAGATCGCGCAGTGCCTTATGAAGAAGGTGCGTGGCTGAGTGGTGGCGCGCAGTGGCCGCCCGCGCTGCGCCGTCGACCTGAGCGCGCACACGATCGCCAACCCGCACCACACCCGTGGTTACTACCCCGTGGTGGCCGTAGACCTCGGCGCGGATCTTTTGGGTATCCTCGACAATGAAGATACCATCGCCTCCCCGCAGCACTCCGCGGTCGCCCACCTGGCCGCCCGACTCGGCATAAAATGGGGTAACTGAAAGAACGACGACCCCTGCATCCCCTTCGTTGAGTTCAGCTACCGGCGTCCCCTCGCGGTAGAGGGCAACCACCTCTGCCTCCTCTTCCAGATGGTCATAGCCTGAAAAGGGGGTAGCCGGTCCGTTATAGTCAAGAGTAGCAAGGTTTACCCGAAACTTTCCAGCAGCCCGTGCCATCGCCTTTTGCCGGGCCATCGCGGCGTCAAAACCAGCGGCATCGACGGTCAAACCGCGTTCGCGCAGCACATCGGCGGTGAGATCAAGCGGAAACCCGTAGGTATCGTGCAATTTAAAGGCGACCTCGCCATCGAGCTCCCGTCCGCCATGCGTTTGAACGCTGGCAATCGCCGACTCAAGAAGCGCCATGCCATTTTCAATCGTGGCAAAAAAGCGGGTCTCCTCGGCACGCAGCGTCTCTTCGATCACCTGTTGACGCGCCACGAGCTCAGGGTATGCCGCCCCCATCTCAGACACTACCGGTGCCACCAGCCGCCAGAAGAAGGGTTCGCGCACTCCTAGTTTCCAGCCGTGACGGATCGCCCGGCGGATAATGCGGCGCAGCACATAACCCCGCCCTTCGTTACCCGGAATTACCCCGTCAGCAATCAGAAAACTGGCTGCTCGACTGTGGTCAGCCAACACTTTCAGGCTCGGACTATCCGGGTCGCTGGCACTGGTGAGCTCGCGCGCAGCAGCAATAAGCGCGCGAAAGAGGTCGATCTCGTAATTGGAATGGACCCCTTGCAGCACCGCGGCAATTCGCTCCAATCCCATACCGGTGTCGACGCTTGGCTTGGGCAGTAGATGCATCTGCCCACCCTCGTCGCGGTTATATTGCATGAAGACAAGGTTCCAGATTTCGATAAACCGATCACCATCGGCTTCAGGTGATCCCGGTGGCCCCCCTGGGATCTCTGGCCCGTGGTCGTAGAAGATCTCCGAGCACGGCCCACAGGGGCCACTATCGCCCATCATCCAGAAGTTGTCCGAAGCGTAACGCCCCCCTTTGTTGTCGCCAATGGCCACCACCCGCTCAGCCGGCACGCCGATCTGATCGATCCAGATCCGCCGCGCCTCTTCGTCTTCGGCATAAACGGTCACCCACAGCCGTTCGGCCGGAATGGCAAAAACCTGGGTCACCAGCTCCCAGGCGTAGGCGATCGCCTCGCGTTTGAAATAGTCGCCAAAGCTAAAGTTGCCCAGCATCTCGAAAAAGGTGTGGTGGCGTGCCGTGTACCCGACATTCTCCAAGTCGTTGTGTTTGCCGCCGGCGCGAACGCACTTTTGCGCCGACGTTGCCCGGCGGTAGGGGCGCTCTTCAAAGCCAAGGAAGACATTTTTGAACTGGTTCATCCCGGCATTGGTAAAAAGCAGCGTCGGATCCCCATGTGGGATGAGCGAGCTGGAAGGGACCACCTCGTGCCCCTTACACTGAAAGAAATCTAGGAAAGCTTGGCGGATCTCAGCAGTTTTCATCGTCAATCCAAGGAAGCGTTTGCTGCGAATTCTATCATTGTGGCTGCTGCATCCGGGCGACAAAGGCAGCATCCTCAGGCCGGGCGCCCCACCCGGCCCAGCCGATTAGCACATGCGCAAGAAAACCGAAAGCAACGCCAAAAATGCCACAGGCCACCGGGGTTATCCCACCGATCAGGTAGGACCCATCGCTGCCAAAGGCGGGGTGATTGAGAAGATAGTAGGCCAGACTTACCACCAGCCCGCCAACCATCGCCACCTCGGCCCCCAGGCGGGTAGCGCGCCGCCAGAAGATGCCAAGAAGGATCGTCGGAAAGAGGGTTGCGGCCGCCAGCGAAAAGGAGAGCCCAACCAGAAGTAGGATCGTATCCAGACGCAACGACGCCACCCAGGCTGCTACTACGGCGGTGAGCAGCAGCACCGTCTTATTGACCAACAATCGCCGATGGGTGGAAGCCCGTTGCTGGGTCAGCCGTTTGTAATAAAGATCGTGCCCCACGGCATTGGAGATGGTCAGCAGGAGTCCATCGGCAGTAGACAACGCCGAAGCAAGCGCCCCTGCCGCCACCAGACCGGTTATGACGTAGGAAAGACCGCTTAGCTCCGGCAGCGCCAGCACCACGGCATCGGGGTTGAGCGTCAGTTCGCTGCTTTGAATCACCCCATCGCCGTTGCGGTCCACAAAACGGGCAAGATCCAGCGCTTGCCAGCCAGTGAGCCAGTGGCTGGCATAATCGATCGAAGCACCAAACCACTGCCCCACTTCGGCTCGAGCAAAAAGGGCGTAGAGTGGAGCACAGAGGTAGAGGAGCGCTACGAAAAAGAGGGTCCAGGCGGTCGATGTTCGCGCCTCCTCTACGGTGCTGGTGGTGTAGTAGCGCATCAGGATGTGCGGCAGCGACGCCGTTCCAAGCATTAAGACGAACATCAGTGCCAGGAAATTGCGTCGTTGCCCCTCGCGCTCTTTAGCATCGCCCACCCAAGGCTCGAAAAAGGGGCGTAACGGGGCTGCTGCTCCCTCACTTTGGGCAAGCCGCATGCTCCAATAAACCCGCGCTGGTTCAGGGCCAGCCATCACGGCGCGCAATTCGCGCTCTAACGCCGCCACTGCCACCGGGTCTCGCCCCATCTCCCGCGCCTGCTGCCAGGCTTGCCAGAGCTCCTCCTGCGCTTCAGCCACCGATTCTGGCCACCGCGCCAACAGCGCCCGATAGTGGCGGGCATCCTCAGCAAAGAGGGCGCGCACCGCCATCTCCTCGGAATCCTTAGCCAGCCGGTTTTCAATCTGAACCACAGTCTGGGCAAGCTGCGGGATAGCTAGGTGTGGCACTGGGGTAGCAAAGCGCTGCCAAGAGAGAACGACCAGCGGAGCAATAAAAGCAACGATCAGGATCACGTATTGTGATACCTGCGTCCACGTCACCCCGCGCATCCCACCCAGAAAGGAACAGACCAAAATCCCAGCCAACCCGATAAAGAGGCCAATTTCGAAAGGAACGCTGGCAAAGCGGCTAGCAAGCAACCCCACCGCATAAATCTGGGCGACCAGATAGACGAAAGAGGCAAGCACAACTGCCGCCACCGCTAGCCATTCAGAGGTAGGCCCATAGCGGGCGCCAACCAGCTCCGGGATGGTAAATTGGCCAAACTGGCGCAGGTAGGGGCCAAAGAAGAGGGCAACCAGTACAAATCCGCCCGTCCAGCCGGTGAGGTAAGCCAGCCCCTCGAACCCCTGGTGGTAGATGACCCCGGCCAGCCCAATGAACGAGGCTGCGCTCATCCAGTCAGCTGCGGTGGCCATCCCATTGGCAATACCGGGGATCCGTCGCCCTGCCACATAGTACTCGACCAGGTCTTGCGTGCGCATCGCAACCCCGATCCCGGCATAGAGGGCCACCGTAGCCACCAGGAAAGAGAGACCAATCAATCGCGAGGAGACCCCCATCTTTTGCGCCACCGTTGCCGCCATAAGAAAAAGGCCTACCCCAAGAATCATGATGGCCAGAAAGCGTGGGGTCGAACCGAACATGGCAAGAGCTTCAAGAGCTTCCTTAGTAGCGGAGTTTGGCCAGGTAGGTCTGCTGAGCGGCTTCGCGCGCTTGCCCTAGGGTGCGGATTCCCCGTTCCATAAGCAGCGGCACCATCTTCAGGAAGAGCTCAGCCGTTACCAGGGCATCCCCAAGTGCCGTATGGCGACCGATAATTCGCACCCCAAACCGTTCAGCCAGCGCCTCGAGCCGGTTCGACTCCTGGTTTGGGAAAAGGGTATAAGCAAGAAGCAGCGTATCGAGCACAGGCTGATCGAAACGGATCCCCAGAGCAGCCTCTTTCAGCTCAAGAAAGCGCATGTCAAAGGCGGCGTTGTGGGCCACGAGCACCGTACCTTCGGCGTAGCGGTGAAAGAGCGGCAACACCACCGCTGCGGTGGGCTGGCCAACGAGCATCTGCGGTTCGATGCCATGAATGGCAATCGATTCAGGCGACAGGGGGCGCTGCGGGTCGATCAGCTGTTCAAATGCCTCCTCGCGAAGAATCCGGCCATTGACAATGCGCACCGCACCGATTTGGATGATTTCGTCCCCTTCCGAGGGGCGCAACCCGGTCGTTTCGGTGTCAAAGACGGTATAAGCGAGATCGGCAAGCAGTCGCTCATCCCAACTGCCAGCGTGCGCCCCCCAGGCAAAGAGGTCAAAGTCAAAAAAGAGCGGAAGTTCCCCCCCTTGCTCCCTCTGTGCTGGTGAAGAGACTGGTGCGACGCCGGAGGAAACCAGCACATCCCCTGCTTCTCGCGGCAGGGCAAAGCGTAAGAAAGCCTCATGACGGGCCTTGTTGCGGTCAAACCACATCGCTGCGTCGTGCCGCTCCAATACCTCCCGCACGGTAAAGGGGTAGCGCTCCCCGCGTACCACCACTGCCTCGAGTTCCCAGCCCGAGACGATCTCAGAACTCAGCGCCCCACCCTGCCAGACCAGATCCCAGTGCACCCAGCGCTCGGTCAGACCGCCGCTACAGAGACGCACTTGGTCGACCCCATAGTCATCGCGCAGCCGTTCGATCAACCCAGCCACCATGCGCAACCACGAAAAAGCGTCGATTGCCACCCATGCATCTGGAGGCAATTTGTCGATACGCACCGACACGCCCAACGTCTGCTCAGCATACTGGCTGGCCAACTGCAGAAGATCGGTGAGCGCCATCGGTTCCAACGGCCAACGGCTAGCCAACGTCTGGCGCATCTCGCCCACAGCCCGCTCAAGCCGCCCGCGCATCACGCCAATTTCGCGCCGAATCACCTGGCGAAACCGTTGCGCCATCGCTTCTGAAAGATCCGGCTCTTCAAGCATCTCAGCAGCCATCTGAATGTTGGCGAGCGACGCCCGGTTCCCCTCGGTCATCTCGAACAGCACCTGACTGCGCTGCGCCTCCCGTTCCAAGAGTTCGGTCACGTCAGCGATCACCAGAACAAAGCCGGTCACCCCCCCCCCTCTTCCCCAACCACCGGCGAGACACGCACCCGCGCTACGCGGTTGGTTGGCGCAACAAGCACAAACCGCTCGCGTGCCGTCCGCTCGCCGGCCGCTACGCGCGCCCCAAGCCGGTCGAGCGCATGGCCCAGCACCGCCGGGTCGATCCAAGTCAATATCGTTCGCCCCAGCCCCAAGGCGCTGGTTGCTGCCACTGCCCCATGCGCCGGGACGAAAGAGGCAACCAGCGTACGCGCTGCCTCGTTGTAGAGCAATACCCGCGCTTCGTGGTTGCAGACGATGACCGCTTCATCAAGCTGCGCCATTAAAGCCGCCAGACGGTTGCGCTCGGCGGCAAGCGACACCTTGGCGGCATCGACCCGCGCAGCAATCGCCGCTTCGCTTGCCTCGCGGGCCTCAGCCAGACGGTTGGCCGCTTCGGCCACCCGGCGTATCTCGGGCGGACCAGCCGAAGGAAGGCGAAAATCGCTTGGCGCGGTGCGCAGCACGTCAAGCTGCTCGGCCATTGCCTGCAGCCCTTGGACGTAGGTGCGAAAGAGGCGATCAAGCACCAGACCGGCAATGACCAGCGTCACCAACGTCAGCATCGTACCAATCGGCAGCCAGTGCTGGGCGATCTCAGAAAAGAGCGCCCTTTTCTCCGCTGGCAGATCGAGCCAGACCAAAACGAGCGTCGCCCCAAAGGGGAGGGTCACCAATAGCGCCGCCCCCACCCATGCCAACCAGAAACGGAGGCGCGGCGTCACCTTGCCTCCCCGAGCAGTTTGGCAATACGGGCAAGCAAGTCGTCGGTGGCAAAAGGTTTGACCAGGTAATCATCGGCCCCTGCTGCCATCCCCTTCGCCTGCTCGATTTCTCGCCCTTTGGCGGTGAGCATGAGGATACGTGGCTGCGCGCCATCCCGATCGCGAATCGCCCGGCAGACCTCAAAACCATCCTTGCGTGGCATCATCACATCGAGCAGAACCAGGTCGGGGTGCCAGTTGGCCACGCTAGCCAGCGCGCTCTCTCCGTCGGCAGCCACGGCCACCTCATAGCCCGCCCGCTGCAACAAAAATTCAAGCGCCAGCGAAATGGCCTCCTCGTCATCCACCACCAGGATCTTTGCCGGCATGCGCCCCCTCCTTTCTTGATCCGTCCCCATCCTCATTGCCGCTAGGCAGCACCACCCCAAACCGGGCTCCGCCCAGAGGGCTATCGGTTACGAAAATGGTGCCACCTAGGCGTTCGACGATTCGCTGGGCAATCGCCAACCCTAACCCAGTCCCCTTGGCCAGACGGCGGGTATGGGCCCCCTGATAAAAGCGCTCGAAGATTGCTGTCCGCTCCTCCATCGGTACGCCTGGGCCATTGTCATCGACCCAAACAGCCCAACCCTGAGGCGATCGGATGACGGTCAAGGCCACGACACCACCCGGTTCTGGGATGAATTTTACGGCGTTCCCGGCCAAGTTGAGTACCACTTGGACCAAACGGTCGCGATCCCCCCGTACGATTGCTGGCTCAGCAGGGAGAACCACGGTAACCCTCCCCCCCCCCCCGCTGTTCGGCCACTGGCCGGACAGTATCGGCCACTTCGCGCACCACACCTGCCAGGTCGACCGGTTCATGACGCCACTGCCCACGCCCCTCATCGAGCCGGGCCAGGTCGAGCACCTGATTGACCAGCCGGGTCAGCCGCTCGCTCTCGCGCACCATTGTCTGGTAGAAGCGTTGCCGCTGCTGGGCATCGATCTGCGGGTCGGCAGCCAGGATCTCGGAAAGTGTGCGAATTGCCGTCAATGGCGTACGCAACTCGTGGGTCACAGCGGCAATGAACTCATCCTTGAGTCGATCGAGCGCTTCGAGCGCCTCGTTGCGCGCCCGCACCGAACGCGCTTCATCAACCAGCGCCAACACTTCATCCCAAGCCGGAGCTCGCTCGCCCAAGACCCCTTCAAGCACCAGCCGCGCTGCTACCCCCCCGATCGCACCAGCCAGAAGCCGCTCGGCAAAGGCGACGAACGGCTCATCGACAACGAGCGGCGCATCCATAGCCAACCCGCGCTCGTGGCGGTAGTGGGCCAACGCCTCACGCAGCCGGTCGGCGCCAACGAACCGCTCAAGGGTAGCCAGCAACGGGTCACTCCCAGCCTTGGCTTGCCAGGCCTTATGACTGGCGGCAAGCGACTCCTCCCCCTGATTGAGCGCTGGCTTGCGCCGCGCTGCCCGACGAAAGCGGTAGGCAGCAGCGCTCGTTGCAGCATCCGGCGGACGCCACAGGGAGACGAGCATAAGCACCAGGGCGTTGATAAGCACGCTCCACCAGAGGCTGGCGGTCAAAGGGGTCATCCCGGTCAGGCCAAAGAGCGCATCGGGTCTGAGCCATGCCACCCCGGCTGGCCCTGCCGTCAGCCAGGTATCGGGAAGAGTGCCGCTACGGACAAGGAGCGGCACGACCGCCGTATACCCCCAGACGAGGAGCCCGGCCACCAAACCCGCGATTGCTCCAGCTGGGGAGACGCCGCGCCAGAGAAAAGCGGCCAGAAACGGCGGCGCCAACTGGGCAACCCCAACAAAGCTCACCAGGCCGATGGCCACCAGCGCGTGGGAACCACCTGCTAGCAAGAAGAAGAGGTAACCCGCAGCAACCACGGCAACGATCACCCCGCGCCGCACCCACAGCAAAAAACTGGGACGCAGCGTCTTGCCGCGGCGCAACCACCACGGCGCGATCCAATCGTTGGAGACCATCGTTGCCAACGCGACACTTTCAACAATCACCATGCTGGTCGCGGCCGAAATCCCCCCTAGGAAGACAAGCAGCGCAAGGGCATGTGCCCCAAGGGCCAGAGGCACAGTCAACACATAGGCGTCGGGAGTCCCCTCGCCGCCGACCACCACTTTGCCAAGAAGTGCCACCGGCAACACGAAGAGGTTCAGAAGCCACAGATAGAGCGGAAACTGCCAGGAGGCGGTGCGCAGATGGCTGAGGCGCACGTTTTCAACGACCAGCACTTGGAACTGCCGGGGCAAGAAGAGAAAGGCGATCGCGGCCAGCAGGGTCATCGCCAACCAGTCGCCATAACCGGCGCCCAGGGCGTCGATCTTGGGCACCTCTGCCCAAGCGGCCAGCCAGCCAGCAGTGAGCGGACCCTGATCCCCCATGAGGACTGCGCACACCACCACCCCCAGGAAGAGAAAGGCAGCCAGTTTGACCAGGGATTCGAACGCCACCGCAGCAACCAGCCCCTCGTGCCGCTCGGTGACGTCGAGCCGCCGCGTCCCAAAAAGAGCGGCAAAGAGCGCCAACACGACGACCACCCAAAAGGTACGCGCACGCTCGCCACCGCTGCCACCGGAAATAACCGTAAAGGCCAGCGTGATCGCTTTGATCTGCAGCGCTACGTAGGGGATGGTCACGACAACCAAAAGCAGCGACACCGTCCGGCTCACACCAGCGTGGTGGCCAAACCGTGCGCTCAGAAGATCAGAGAGCGAGGTACTGCGCAACGCTTTGGCCACCTGCATCAGCGGCGCCAGCACCAGCGGTGCGGCCAGCATCACCAGCGTCGGACCAAGGTAGATGGGCAGAAACCAGAGCCCCTCTTTCGCGGCCAGCCCGACGCTACCAAAAAAGGTCCACGCCGTGCAATAGACCCCGATGGACAGAGCATAGACCCACGGGCGATCGATCACTGAGCGGCCAGCAACGGCCCGTTGGTCGGCCCAGAAGGCGACGGCAAAAAGGAAAAGCAGATAGCCAAAAGCGGCAGCTGCTGCTACCGTTGGCGGAACCAGCGCGGGGAGATCCCCCTCACCCATCGTCATCGTCGCCAACTTGGGCGAGCAAGGCTGCTACGGCGATCGCCACTGCCCAGACCCCAAAGAGCGTAATGGCCTGTGTCCCACCCGTGGCAGGGATCGCCGCTACCGGATAGGTGACGGCCAGAAGAAACAAAAGTGCGACCAGCACGTTCCCCATTGCTCAAGGACTACTTCGGTTCATGCGCGCCCGTTCAGCGCGCAGCTCGTCGCGCATAGCGTTGGCCCGCGCCTGCACCTCAGCAACCCAGAAATCGTCGTCGCGGCGCGCCGCCCGCGCCCTCTCGAACTGGTCGAGCGCCGCTTGCCAGCGCCCGTCGAGCGCCAGCCGCTCCCCCTGGGCACGATGGACCCATCCGGCATCACCGCGCCGGGCCGCCACCTTGCCCACCAGTTGCCAGGTCAGATCGTTTGGGGTACGGCCTACCGCCTCACGGACCCTCTGCCAGGCCCATTCGCTCTCCCCAGCATCGAGCGCCGCGCGCACGGCAACGGCAAGAAGCGCGAGCGACTGGGGTTCCCGGCGCACCCCTTCAGCGTACAATGCCCAGGCTGCACGGGCATTCCCCCCTGCCTCTACCACCGCTCCGTCCCAGAGGATGCGCCATCGGTTCTCTGGCCAGCGATCGCGAAAAGCCGTAGCCCACCCCTTGGCGCGCGCAAGGTCACCGGCTCGGAGCGCTGCGCGGATCCGCCACACCTGCCCCACCGGATCATCGGCCGCCTCGACTGCCCGCGCCAGCGCTTCACTTGCTGTCCCCCGCTCGCTCAACACCGTCCCGCGAACGAAGGCGAAACCCCACCGGTCAAACCCCTCCCCGCCCTTGGCGAATTGCTGGCGAAAGGCTTGGCTCTGGATGCGGTTCTCTAGGTCGCTGATCCGCTCGATCGTCAGCGGGTGGGTACGCAAGTAGGGGGGAAAACCGGTTTCAGCAACCCGGGTGGCGCGCAACAGCCGGGTGAAGAAACGCACTGCCCCTTGTGGGTCAAACCCAGCACGGGCAAGGAGTTCCAACCCCACCCGGTCGGCGTCGTGCTCAAAAGCCCGGGAAAAGGTGAGCTGCTGCTGGGCCGCAGCCGCTTGGCCAGCGGCGACCACCGCCTCGGGCAATTGACTGCTGCTTCCCCCACGCGCAGCGGCTACGGCAAGAAGGATGGAGCCGAGCACCAGCAGCATCGACCCCTGCTGTTGCTCCAGCATCTGGGCGATATGGCGTTGAACAACGTGAGCCACCTCGTGGCCAACCACCGCAGCAAGCTCGGCCTCATCCTCGGCGGTAGCGATCAACCCGGCATGAAACCCCAGGTAACCGCCGGGCAAGGCAAAGGCGTTGATCGTCCAATCTTTTAGCAGAAAGGCCTGAAAGCGCGGCACTGCGCCGGGGGCGTTTGATGCGATCTTCCGAATCAACTCGGTCAGGTACTCGGTAAGCGCTGCGTCGTCCCAATAGCTCGGCTCGCGGGCACGGATTTCGCGAAAAAGCGCACGACCGATTCGCTCCTCCTCCTGCGCCGAAAGGATCGACGCACTGGAACCACTCAGATCAGGGAGATCGAACGCCCATCCCCGGCTAGCCGCCAACGCCGCAAGGGCAGCGAGCCACCGCCGTCGGGTGCATCTTGCCATCGTTGGATACCTTACTTAGCCCTTTTCCCTTATGATACGCCTTCTGTCGGTCACCACAAGGAGCTGGACTCTAGCTTGTCTGTTAGTGAGCGATAGCGTAGAATTATACTCACGGAAAGCACTATCAGCACAGGCAAGGCGGCAAAACTCCTTGGTGTCTCGGTCAAGACACTGCAGCGCTGGGAACGCGAAGGAAGGCTAATTCCTATGGCCCGAACAGACAGTAACCGCCGCCTCTATTACGGTGAATGAGGATGCACCTAACCCACACGATCGCCCTTTGTCCGACTCCTGATCAGGTGGACTACTTCAAGCGCGCCTGCGGCACGGCGCGGCGCGTCTGGAACTGGGCGCTGAAGCTCGACGAAAACGGCCGGCCTTGGTTGCGAGACATTCACCGGGACGCACACGCCCAGCCGTTTGCCCATCTCGCCAAAGCCTGGGAAAGATTCTTCACCGACCTCAAGGCTGGCAAAGAGGCGCACGCACCGCGCTTCAAGAAAAAGGGGCGCTGCCGCGACAGCTTTTACGTAGCCAACGACAAGTTCCGTCTGGACGGCAAGACGATCCGCCTGCCCAAGATCGGCGACGTCGCCATGACCGAGGAACTGCGCTTCAAA
>Ga0308395_1000441_pt1 | contig 32811 bp, 30 predicted proteins | sample Hotspr20SampleP4_FD_202097 | JGI IMG/M metagenome (GOLD analysis project Ga0308395, IMG submission 202097) | Hot spring phototrophic mat microbial communities from Mushroom Spring, Yellowstone National Park, Wyoming, United States - 20050930_P4 ...
ATTTGTTGTTGTCCTGTCCCTAATTCATCAAAATTTCGTGCTTCCCCATTTTCATGGGGTAAAACACGAAGATTTTTGTAATAGTTGCTTGGATCATAAGCAGAAAAATCTAATTGTAAACTATGTGTCATATTTTGAATGAGTTCTCCAGTTATCGACGACATTTTATCTTTAAAGTTTTTAAATTCTGCGACATCATCAAAAATATTTATGATTTGTTGATACAACTCTTTTAATCTATTTATCTTATTTGCATCACTTGTCAATTTATCATGAAATGCTTTTGTAACCTTTGACAATAAGGTATATTTGGTTGAATAACTCAATTGATAGTTTAAATTTTGTTCTGATGATATTAAAACAGCAGCAAGTTCTTCTCTTAATTCGTTAGAAACATATTGATTTTCATTACCATTTTCCATCTGTATTGCAACAAAATTATTTTCGCTACCTTTTTGCACTTCTAATTTAAAGCCACCGCAAGTAAATTCTCCTGCTCTTCCTAACCTATTTTGAAATTCTGATACTTTAGCTTGAATAATTATTTTATTTTCGCCATTTCTACCGAAATAATCATGGTCCTCAAATTCCTTGTATTTTGGGTGCCATTCGCCAAATAAAATATCTATTGCTCGAATTATATTAGTTTTGCCGGAATTATTTTCTCCTATAAGTATGACAGGTTGATTTTCAGGGAAGTTAATAGTGATAGGATCTTCCCCTATTGACCTGTAATTTTCAATGGTTATAGATTTTAATCTTGCCATATATATGCCTATTTTGATTTTATTATTTTAGCCCATATAACTCCATCACCTTCTCATCCAACTCTATTTGTATTTTTTCCAATTTTTCCTCGGCTTCTTTTTCGCTTATTCTGCCAGAAAATTTTTCTTCCTGAACTCTCTTAGCTCGGTCAAAAATAAGCTCAAATTCTTTTAATTGCTCGGGAGTTGGTATTATTATAGGAAATTCTTTTGCATCACCAGTAGTAAGATGTACCGTTATATTTAAAAAAGTATTTTTGTACAATCCAAAAAAAGATGAATTCATTAAACATATAAGATATTTATCACTAATCATTTTCGGCATTAATGAGATAAATGTCATAGCCTCTGTAGAATGTACGGATTTTTCTTTAATTCTGCACACTATTTTTGTTCCAGTAACATTATTCCAGCAAAACCCTTCCCGGAAGTAGAATTGCGGATTGCGAACCACGGGCATACCTTCGCCTTTTTTGCCAGAATTCTCTTTTAAGAATTTTACATTTTCTCTGCTCCAGTCAATATAATAAGGTGTTGGAGCCCACCAGCGGTTGCCATCTTTGTCGCCTTTGTCGTAAGGAACAAAGGTCTTTTTACCTTTTATACCATTTAGTTTTTCGTCGTCCGTTAATTTTTCAACATCTGCAATTTCATCCTGACTTACAATTCTATATAACCAACCTTGTCCAAAAATATCCCTGCCATATTTTTCTTTTAAATTGTCAAAAAGTTCTCTGATTTGATTTTCTGATAGATTGTTTAAGTAATCTTGTACCTGCGATTTAGTTTTTAATGTCGAAAGTTCCTTTGGATTAAAGTTTTGTATAAATTCCCAGAGTTTTTGAGCTCTTTCCAGTCGCACTTTATTAGCCCATTTGGTACCTTCTAATACGCCTATAAATTTGCCATTATTACCAGTTTGTATACCAACGCCACCTTCGGTAATTAACCCCAGTAGAGTAATATCGCCGGGTTTCAATGATTGCCGGTATTGCTCTAATTCTCGTTTGTATTTTTCTATATTTTTACTTGTAGATATTTTGTCCCACCATTTTTCAATTATTGGTTTTATATTTTTAGCAATACGCTCATAGATTTCCATATTAAGTTCGTTGGGCTTAAAGAAAACATTGTTTACCACATTTTTATAAACATTGTCTTTTACTTTGTATACCTGCTTTTTGTCCCAACCATTACTAATATCAATAAAATGTATATCATAGTCACTTGCCTTATCTTTTTGCACCATGGTAATACAGGTATCAACCATGGCACTTTCAAAAGGATTGGCGGTATCTACCAGTTGCAATAATTTATTTTTTAATAATAGTTGACGAAGATTTTTCTTGGTTTGGATGGTCCAAAATGTTTTTGAGGATATGTAAGTTAGTAAACCTTTCTCTTTAAGCAATTGGATGCCTTTGAAGTAAAAGTGATTGTAGAGGTCGTCGGCAAATCCGAATTGTTGCATAAGAACCTTTTTGTCGTTTTCCGAAACACCTTTGGTAGAAACATACGGCGGATTACCAATCACAATATCAAAACCATCCACCACCCCAAACATCCACTCTGGGTCAAACCACTTGGCAGAAGCATTGGGATCATATGGATTAAAGGAAGCAATTTTTTCAGCCTCATTATCGTCCCAATTATCGCGTTTTAAAGCCTCGGCAATTTTTTCCCTTAAAGCTTGATCTTCTTCCTGCAATTTACGCTTTTCATCTCTCGACTTAATTCTAAAATATCTATGCCTAATAGCTCCTAGCTCTTTTTCCAAGTTTTCAACGGTAAGAGTTCGAAATTTTCCTTGAGCTGGACGCTCTATGCCGATGAGCGTATTGGCAGCAACAAATTTAGTTTCGAGGTTGGGCAAAGTCAAAATGCCCAAATTGGGTTTAGTTCGGTCGACTTTTTGGTCGAGGATCAACGAAATGAAAAAACGAAGCTTGCTAATTTGTATGGCTATGGGCTCAATGTCGACGCCGTAAATGCAATTTTCAATCAAATAGAGTTTTCGTGCGTAGTCGGGATAGTTGATACTTTCATCAAAATGTTGGCTTATTTCTTTGAGAAGCTCATTTATTTTTTGGCTATCGGAGTTTGAGTTAAAAATCTCCGAAGTAGATTTTTTGATGCGTTCTTTCTGAATTTCTTTCCACAGTGAATTATCAGGGTCAAGCTTTTGAAGAAGATGAACAAGTCTATGCAGAATTCCCATGGGAAAAGCCCCCGAGCCACAAGCAGGGTCTAAAATCTTAATTTGATCTATAGCATTGATGAGCTTTCTTTTTACATCATCGCCTAAGGCTATGTTTTCATTATCGAAAGCAAACAAACTGTCCAGTTCATGAGTTGCTTCGGGCACCTGGAGCTTTAAATATTCCTTCAAACTTTCTTCCACCATGTAATCGACAATTTCTCTGGGAGTATAGTAGCTACCCGATGCTTTTCTTGCCGTTGTTGAAGTTTCAGGGTTGTAGCTTGCAAGCAGGTTTTCAAAAACTTTTCCGAGGAGTTCTGGGTCGAGAGCAACTTCTTGGTCAATGGGTGTGCCTTCCTCAGTTGTAAAATCGTAGCTCTTTAAAATATCTATCAGACCTCTAACTTTTGCCTCTTTGTTTGGGATATATTTAGATAAATCAACGGTTTTCTCTTCTTTGCTAAAAAATAGATCATCGGGAATTTTAGCTTGCTTTTTTTCATTTCGCGAAAAACCATCAATGGAAACAGGGTCTTTATCCAAACAGTCAAAAAGCCCCCCATTGATAAAGGGAATATTTTGAAAAAGTTTTTTTGCCTCATCTTGACTTATTAAAAATTTATCTTCGTATCGGTAGAGGCTTTTTATGCCATAGGTTTTGCTGTTATGAGGGTAGCCTTTATCCTCAGACCAGGCTCTTTCTTCCATGGGTCTATTGAGCGTAGCAAAAAATAAATTTTGCAAAATGGCATTGTAATAATTATCGCCTCGCAGAAAGTCTTTTACAATGTTTCTTAATTTTTCTTCGTCGAATAAATCATCTGGCACAAGGTTTTTTTCTTTCAAAAACCAAATGAAAATAAGCCTTGTAATTAATCGGATTAAATTTCGAGCATTTCGAATTTCCTTGTCTTTGACAGGGTCGTCAGCATATTTGTAATCTTCAGGGAAACGCACCCGTTCCATGGCATAATAATACCAGTTCTGGAGTTCTTTGTAAAATTCGTCTTTGAGAGGTTCAACGCTGAAAGCTTTCTGGATAGAAAGTGCATCAGAAAAATCGCACTCAGCAAGTCGCTTGATGAAAGTTTTATTCTGGCGGTTTGGACTTACAAAAAAAGTAAATCTCTTGTAAGGACTATATATGGCTTTTGCACCTACAGGGGTTTTAAAAACGTAAGAAAATCTAAAGTTTTTGTTATCATCGTAAAACACGAAAAATCCATGAAATTTTAAAGTTGCATCTAAAAGTTTTTTTGCCAGATCAAATTGTCTTTTTTTGCTGGTTCGCTCGGTAAGGTAATCCAGCCGAATGGCAAAAACCAGCAAATCATCCTCCTGTTTTAATCGAATTTCCCCCACTTTTTGAATATCAGAAACATTATATTTTTCAAGCTCCACAGCATTGTTAAAACTATCTTCATCGATCGTAAAATCATTGTGAAAAAGAAAATTTTTTAAATTTTCTAGAGAAAAATCATGGACAAGAGCTTCTAATCTTTCTTGTTTATCTTTTAATGTATCTGTCATATTTCCTTTTGATTTTCGATGGCCAAAATTATTTCTTGGTTTTCAATTTTCAAAAATTTCAATTGATTTTCTGTACGCTGGATAAAGTCTTCCCCTATTTCCTGTTTAATTTCTCCTAAATTTTTCTTGATTTCTTCTATGCTATTTGAGCGATTCTTATGGTAAACCTCTGCAAGATTTCTAAGTTGTTTCAAGGTATATTCCGAAAGGCTTGAATAATGTTCTATGTCTTTTAACAAAGATTGGACAAAAGATGAAAGCTCGCCCAGATCTTGGTTTTTCAAGGATTTAAGTAGATTGACTATGTCACTTATTTTTTCAGAGGTTTTGCTTTTTTCTTGGTATGTTTTTTTATCGACGAGTTTAGGATAAAAGTCCCAAAACTTTTCGGAAACTTTTAATGCTTTTGTCTCACGGGTGGCTTTTATTTTTTCAAACACTTCTTCAAAACTAGCGACTTTGGGTGGGTTGCCCGAATAATCTTGATAGCCTACAAAAAGATCTTTGCCTTTTTTTATGAAGACCATAAGTTCGTCTTTCTGAGCGTGTTTAGCTGTTTTAACTCGTTGAGGCATGCGTTGAATTTCTTTAAGAATGTCAGAATCATTTTTTATGATGTTTTCGTATTCTTCTTTTACTTGCGTGAGAAAACTTTTTTCTCCATCTTCTCTGAATTCGTTTAATTTTTTGTAAAGGTCAGAACGAGTAGGCTCTTCAGAGGGGTCAAAGATTTTAGCATCTTCTCCAAGGATTTTGTGAATCATAAACATTTTGTTTTGGGCAATCTCCATTGACTTAACTTCATTGGATCCTTTTTCCGTCGGAAAGAAATTGATAATGTGTATGTCGTTGTACACTTTTTTCCCAATTCTGTTAATTCTTCCAACGCGTTGGATTACACGCACGGGGTTCCATGGTATGTCGTAGTTTATGACTACGCCAGCTCTGTTTAGGTTGTACCCTTCCGAAAGCTTATCCGTTGTAAGTAAAATCTGATAGGTATCTTCTGGGTCTTTATACTGGGCGTCAAAATTCTTGGCAATTTTTTCAAAAACAGCTTCTGGAATATTGCCAAAGGCCGGTAAAACTTTATCCGGAAAATGGTTTTTAAGTATCTTTTCTAAATGCTTGGCCGTATCGACATACTCGGTAAATATGACCACTTTTCGCTCATTCAAATATTGCTTAATGCCTTCGATGAGTTTTTCTGCTTTTGCGTCCTTTTCCAAAAATTTTAAAGCTTTCATTTTTTGTAAGAACTCATCAAAAAGTTGTATATCACTTTCAATGTCTTTGATAAACTCGTTTTTGTATTTGAATTTATCCAAATCATACATAGAGTTCTTCTTAGCATTCTTTCCGTCGTTTATTTCTTTTTGTAAATTTTTCTCGTATTTTTCAAGGATTTCTAAAACTTCGTCGTCTTCTTTTCCTGTCAGCTCATATAGTAGGTCTCTATCCAGAATAAACTTATTGGTTTTTCTGATAAAATCTAAAGCTTTTTCGTTGATTTTTTTAAACCGCACGACACTTTCGTAAAAAGCACCAAAACTACTTTCAAATCTTTTTACAAGAAGTCTTCTCATGAAGTTGTAAAGGTTTCTTTGAGACTCACGAAAGAATCTCTCTTCATTTTCTTGATCAGATTTATCGTCTTCTCCACCTTTTTCGTACTCAATGGGGATGTATATGGCACCTTTAAACCTTCCCCCCTCATCTTTTCCTTGAAAAGAACGGATTACCTCATCATAAAATTTAGATTGATCATCTGTAAGTTCATAAAACCATGGCACGGGATCTTTTACCTCTGGCAAATCAATTTTTTCAGGATAATGCTTTAAGTCAAGCCTATTTCTTCGAATTACAACAGGCTCTAGAATGGATCTTATGTTCTTTGCAAGTTTTTTGATTTCTTCGTTGACTTTGTTGATATCTATCTCGCTCGATTGGAAGCTCTTCAAGTAACGTTCCCGAGCTTGATCGACTTTTTTGGGATCTGCATGATTATAGTACTTTTTTATGAAGGAAAGGTCTTCAAAATCTTTTTGATAATGTTTAAATTTTGATTTAAGGTCCTCATCAAATACGATGGTTGATTTTTTAGGTGTGCTAAAAAGTTTTAGCAAAGCAAAAATGTCATCAGGTTTGTTGTTAAAAGGCGTTGCAGTGAGTAATAGAACGGTTTTTCCACGGCAGATTTCCCGAAGGTAATGATAGCCTTGAGTTTTTTCATTTCTAAATCGGTGGGCTTCGTCGACGATGACAACTTCTATATTTTCATGATTTTTTACAAAATCTAAAGCATCTTTTAACATTCCCACAGAATAAATCTCCCAGCCATAGAGTTCAAAGTCTTCTATGTATTTTTTCCAACCTGTAGATTTGTCGTTTGCTCCCACAAGATGGGGCGGAGCTATGACCACGCCTCTTTTTCCCAACGCTTTGGCAACCATGCAAGCAACGACAGTTTTTCCAAGACCTACCACATCGGCAAGTATCGTCCCGCCGTGAGTTTCACAGTTTGCTATAGCTTGAGATACCGCCTCGAGCTGGAAAGAATATGGCTGATACCCTTTTTTCACCATCAAGTCTTTGAGATCTTTGCTCAACTCTTTTGCTTGATGTGTCTCTATGTAGGCTTTGAGAAGGTATACATAAGCTTCGTAGGGAGTTATATCCCGCAAAGAAGTTTCCTTCCGCATGATGTCAACAAGCCTTTTCACATCATCATCTGCAAGACGCACTGCTTGGTTCCATAAATGATCAAAATATTTTTCTGCCTCTTCAAATCCGTAATCTTTTATCTCAACATTAAACTCATTTTGATTTTTTAGCCCAGCTCTTGTCAGATTGCTACTGCCCGTGATAAAAAGATGTGGAGCTGATGTTTCTGTGGTTTTAAACAAATACAATTTCGAATGATTAGGATCTTGGGTTTTTCTTATAACTAGTTTTCCTTCTTCTAAAAGCTTTAGAAAAAAATCGACTTGTTCGTTAATTTCTTTAATGTCTAACTCACTACTTTGAAAAGCAGTTCTTACAGAGTTTAAAAGGGATTCTACACATTCCTGCTTATTACTACATTTTATTGCAACTTCATAAAGTCCATAATTGACATAATCTACATCAAGACCCACCAAGATTTTAATATGCTCTTTCGAAAGCTTGCCTTCTTCATCAAGTTTTTTGAGCGTTTCATAGAATTCCTGTAGACCCGAAAAGTAGAAAAAACCAACGAGAAATTTTAGCTCTTTACTCACTAGCGTAAGCTCTTGAATTCTACTTTCAAGGGTTTTGCCTTTTTCAGAACTATTGGTGATAAAAGTATTATTTCCCATACTACAATTTTTGTTTTCGAAAAAATGATTTCGTAAAGTTAAACCATACGATGATAAAAAAATTGTGTGAAATTGTCTTCCTTTCTTGAGCAAATCTTAAAAAATTTGATAAAATAGAAGATATGAAGCCTTTTTGTTCTCTCTATTTTTTCAAAAAAAATGATTTTTTTCATGGTTAGCCAAGCAAAAAGTAGAAATCATTGAACGAAAAACAATGATGAGACATGAAAATTATTTTATCATTTCAAGTCGCAGGGTTTGCACAAAATGATCACCCTTAACCTGCAAAAAATAAAGTCCATCCGGCAGAGGAAGATTTAGAGGTAATATTTTTTGATTTTCCATGCTTGTTTGGAAAACTGGTTTTCCTAAAACATCGTATATAGTCACATAAAGCTTTTCATGTGGTAAGGTGAGATCGTGAATTTCGAGCGTTGCCATTGTGCTGAAAGGATTTGGATAAACCTGTATTTTTATTTCCGGAAAATGAATATCATTTTCTATGCCCAGGGCATTTCCCATGGTGTCGCCTTTGATAACATAAATATTGGAATTGCCCATATTTAAACCCTGCAGGGGGTTAGAATTTGCATTGATCCAACCAGCAACAACAATACTCCCATCGGATGCTTGAAGAATAGAAGCCGGATCGTCGTTATCTTTTTTGTGAATCAAACATTTTGTGTATATCGTATCACCGAGAGCATTTAATCGTAATAGCCACCAATTGTCCACACTATCAACAAACTGTGTCTGCGTAAACCCACACGCATAATAAGTCCCATCGCTTGCTTCCATGATATCCAACCCGCCATCGTATTTGCCGTAGCCACCGTAAGTTTTTGTCCACATGGTATCAGCATTGGCATTTAGTTTTACGATATACACATCGCCAGCTCCCATATGATTTTCACGACGGCTGGTTACGCCAATAATAATAGCTCCTCCATCGCTTGTTCGTTTAACACTATGAAAACGGTTAATGGTGTCCACATCGAAAATCATCGTTTTTAAAACATTTCCATTGGCATCAACTACAAAATAAGCTGCATCGTTGGTATAATAAGGAACCGGAGTTGAAATTTGCCCTGTATAGAGATTTGCTATAAGTAAATAATTTCCTGCAGCAAAGGGAATAATTCCAACGCCTTCGTCTCTGTGTCCAAAATCGTAAGTCCGGGTCCACAAGGTATCGCCGTTGTTGTTGAGCTTTACTAACCAAACATCAGAGCCGCCTTGTTGTGTTCCCATGCTGGTAGTATAACCAACAATAAAGTATGTTCCATCGGGGTTTTGCATAATTTTAGCTCCACCGCTGTTAGACGCTCCATATTTTTTTTCGATAATATTTAACACTTGTGTCCCAGAAGCATTTAGCTGAAATTTTACAAACCATAGCTTATTTTCTTGAAGTCCTTGTTTGGTTATTCCTGTAAATACAAGATTATGGTCTTGGTCTTCGATGACATCGTTAAGAAAATCGTTTTGTGCTCCTATATTCATGCTTCCGATGGTCTTTGTCCAGAGTGTATCTCCGTTAAAATCGGTAGCAATAACATAACCATCAAATCCATAAGCATAGTGAGCAGGAACTGTGCTTGAAGCAGCTATTACAAAATGATGATTTGATGTTTCAATAATTTTGCTCATGATATCAGTATTCCCATGGTTATCATAAGCTCACTGCCAATGTGGTGATTGAGCTGAAATAAATCGAGCAAAGCTCATGAACAAAAAGAAGAAAATTGTGGTTTTCATTCATTTTAATTTTATAAATATCGATACAAATGTAAAAAATTTATAAAACCTAAAAAATTGAATTAGTATCTTTACATTTTTCCTCTATTGTTTCAAATTCGATGGTTACATGCTGAATTTGCATGTGCTCTAAATGGTGTTTAATCTGTTGCTTAATTTTTTGTTGTTGTTCAAGGGTGGTTGTTTGAGGAACCAACACATGGGCTGTTAAAGCATTTTGTGTTGTACTGAGAGCCCATACGTGCAGATGATGTACATCAAGAACACCTTCTACGCGTCTTATAGTTTCCATAACTTCATGAAAATCAATACCACGCGGAACTCCATCCAACGTAAGTGAAAGACTATCTCGAAATAAGCCCCATGTAGAATAAAATACCACCCCGACGATGAGTAAACTCATCACCAAATCAAGCCAATACAAGTGGAAAATTGAAATGAAAATCCCCGATACAACAACTCCCAGCGACACGGCCGCATCTGCCATCAAATGTAGGTAAGCACCTTTTACATTCAAATCGTAGTCTTTTTCTTTGAAAAACAAAAGAGCTGAAACAGCGTTGATGATTATTCCCAAAGCTGCAACAATGGTTATGGGTGTTCCCTCGATTTCAACCGAGGTATGGAGGCGTGCAATGCTCTCCCTAATGATTCCTCCTAAGACTACAAACAAAACTACAGAATTTAAAAGGGAAACTAAAATGGTAGACTTTCTGTAACCGTAAGTAAATTTTTCGTTTGCTTTCAACTTGGATAAACGAAAAGCTATAAGAGCTAACGCCAGTGCTCCAACATCACTCAAGTTATGCGTAGCATCAGAAATTAACGATAAAGAATTGTAATAAAATCCGGCACCAAACTCAAAAACGACGTAAAACAAGTTTATGGCAATGCCAACGATAAAGGCGTGGTTGATATAATTGATTTTTGGGGTATGACTATGATTATGTTCCATATTTTAACTTTGACAATTCGTTAATTTGTATCAATACATCAAGCATCTTAATTTATACTATATTTGAGACTACTAAACCAATCCATAATAGAATTCCACCAGCAAAAACGAAAATAACATCTATTTTAAACCATCTAACGGCAATAAAGGCAGCGGCAGCCATTGCTAAAGCAGCCGGTGATTGCATGGTTGCGTGTGAAATTTGTAAAATGACAACGGCGAGCATTCCGGTAAATGAAGCCAGGACTCCAGCAATTGCACCACGGACGGCTTTCAGGTTTTTTACATGAACAAATAACTCCGTGAATATAAGTGTCATAACAAATGATGGAGAAAAGATAGCGAAGATGGCAAGAATGGCGCCAAGTAAACCTCCCATTTTAAAGCCAATAAAGGCAGCGGAAATCAAAAAGGGACCAGGAGTAATCTGTCCAAGGGCAATCGCATCGACAAACTGGTTCATGGTGAGCCAATGATGCTCGTGAACAACTTCTGCTTGAATTAAAGGTATAATGGTTGATCCACTACCAAAGGCAACAGAGCCAATTTTGAACAAAGACAGGGCAAGCTGTCCAATGTCTGATTTTAATGACCATGCGAAAGCGGCTACAGCTAAAACAACAAATGCAGCAATGGCAATATTTATCCATTTACTCAGGGGTGTACTTGATTTTAAATGTGGTATTACAGGCCTTTTTGTCTCGGGTCGAATGAATAGTGAACCCAAAACAAGCGAGGCTAAAACAACCCATATTGCATTTACTTTGAATAACAGTAGAGTGAAGTTTAACAGAGCGATAACGGCTTCAATTTTGCTTTTTAAAGTCTTTTCTCTTAAATCGAGTGTAACATTGAAAATTACTCCAATCACCAAAGCTTCGAGTCCTGAAAAGACCAAGTGAATCCATGATAGGTCTGCAGTGGCAAAGTATAAAGAGGAAAGAGCAATCATCATCAAAAACGATGGGAGTATAAATGCTAAAGTTGATACTAAAGCTCCAGAAATACCGCGCAATTTGTAACCCACGTACGCAGTGAAGTCTACCATAATAGGGCCCGGATACATCTGTACAAGAGCAAGCCCTTCGTTCATCTCTTCCTCGCTCATCCATTTCTTACGCAACACCAGCGATTTTAGTTTTTGAAGATTAACCATGCTGAAGGCAGTAAGGCCAACCATTAAATAGGACGAAAATATTTCCCATAAGGAAACCCGGGAAATTTCATTCTTTTTAGCATTTATTTCCTGCTTCATTGATCTCTAAAATTTCTAAATTGGCTTGTTTAATGGCTGTTTGCTTTTCGCTCGATTTTAACATATAGTTCTGTTCTATTGCACTATCAATCAATCGTGTTAAAGAATATCGTATCTTATTATCCTGCGTCCATAAACAATTAAACCCCACTCCAAAAATTACCAAAAAAAACAAAATATCTTTTTCATTATTGAAATCTTTTAAATTTACTTAACCCCTTTTGTGTTCAGCACCTTTACCACTTCTTCTTCGGAGAAATAGCCTTCGTAGCGGAAAAATTCTTTTCCATCTTTATCTAAAAACACTAGCGTTGGAATTAGGTTGATTTTATATTGCTCGGCAAAGTGTTTACCTTCGGGTGTTCAAACATCGTGAAACTCTATTTTAATGTCTTTGCCATATTTTTCTTCGATGGCTTTCATTACTGTTTGCATCTTTTGGCAAGGAATACATTTAAGCGATCCTAATTCCACAAAGGTAACTTTGTACTTTTCTTTTTCTGCACCTTTGTTTTGAGCAGAAATTTTAAGATTAACACTTAGCATAACAACGATTGCTAATGCGAATACGCTAACTGTTTTTTAGATTTCTCATATTAATTTATTTTTAAACAATTGATAATTTCTTTTCTCACAGTTTCTTCGTCAGGAACTTCTTGAGATGCTACATTCTTACCATTTACATAAGCCGATGGAATTTTTCGGACTTTTCCTGTTTCCTTTCTAAAACCTTCGGTTGGTTGTGTTAACATAGGTTCGCCAGCATAATAGATGTCTAACTTTAGCTGTCCAGGAAATTCATCCATAAATTTCTCAAACATCGCTATCATTGCCTTACATTTTTTGGTGGGTGGAGATGCTACCAATATTTCTAAACGTACTATTTTTTCTTCGCTCATGATGCCACTTTTATTTGACGCAATAAATGTATGATGCCATCTTTTAAATCTCTTGAAACACCAGCTTGAGGAACCCACTGGATGGCTTCATCAATATTTTTTCCTTTCATAGCAGCCATTAATTGCTCTATGTTTTGATGGTTGGGAAAGATAAAATCGCCAGAAAGCACAATGTCTTGAATGGAGTTATTTAATAAATTTAGCTTTAATTTAAGCACACCGCTAGCAATTTTTGTAGAAACCATTGTTGTATAAGTTCTTGCCTTCGTGAAAGTCCACTCAGGTTTTGCATATTTATCTTCATAAAGTTTTTGGGCTAAGGCGTATTCCTCTGGTGTTAAGGGTATTTCTTCAAACTGAACATTTAATATGTCAGCAAAAGTATTGATAAAATCTTCCTTAACCTGTTCAATGCTTTGAACCAAAGCAGAACATTCTTTTAAATTTATAACCCTTTCTTTCACACTTTTAAAACCTTTGTCAATGAATTTTAAGTCCGAAGGCTTTAGAACTTGTTGCATTCGGTCGATGTTAGCATGAACAAGTATGCTTCCGCTATGTGCAAAAGCCGAATACCAATCAATCTGAGCCGAACCATAAAACTTCCTGCCATTCACAGTAATGTCGTTTACGGGGGATAAATTGGCATTTATATTATATTTCTTACACAGATCTATAATTACTTTTCCGAAATAAGAATAAAGTTCATCGGTGTGTGAAATTTTCCATTGAGCAAGCAATGATTTTTTAAAAAAGGCAGAATAGCAAAAAGATCCTTCATCTTGGTATACTGCACCTCCAGAATTTAAGCGCCGCACAATGGGGATTTCATTAGCCTTGCAAAAATCTACATCCACATCTTCTTCCGGAACTTGGTAATAGCCTATCCACACTGAAGGGATGGTTTGCCGTAAACGCAAGGTAGGGAAAATTTCTTTGCTCTCATCCGTTAAGCGTAAGAGCGCTTCTTCTACAGCAAAATGCATATAAGGATCGGTAATACCGTCTCTCACCAATCGCCATGTTTGTTTATTTGCCATAAAAGGGACATTTTTCAAAATGACATTCCTTGAGTATTCCCTGAAAATTGCAATGGATCGTTAAAGGTGGTAAATCCAAATGCAAATCCTCTGTAAGCGTTTCCCAAGCCGATTGTATGCTTACATAGGTACTATATTTACAACATCTTGGACCACCGAGTTCGGTAAGTTTCCAGAGCGATTGAGCCGTAGTTTTTAAGGTCAAATTACGTTCCCTGTCTTTTAAATAGTTTGAGTTTGTAACCAAAGCAATGGCAGCACCAGCAGAAACACAGGCTCCACAAGTTCCCATGCTGCCACATGAACCATAAGGAATTTTGCTTCCACGTTTAATGGCTGCCTTAATTCTGCCATCAGTAATATCTGTTTTGCCGGTATTGCGAAGAGTTGCGAGAACAACCGCTGCTACAAGCTCATGATGCTCCACACCATACTCATTGAACGAGGCATGCTTCATAATCAGATTGGCAAGCGCAATGGGATCGGTACTTTTGGTATGAAGGCAGGTTCTTTCAATAATCTCAGCTTGTGTGGCCATGCGACAATCTTCGCAAATGTAGTGTCCATTAGGACAAACATATTCTGCTTCTTCTTTTGCTCCACAATAAGAACAAGTCACCCACTCACTCGATTCTATCAATTCACTACCACAAATTCTACAGGTAAACATTTACTTTTATACAAAAGTATTATTATTCTTCTCTTCTGTTGCAATCACTTGAATTTTCGTTGAATTTTCAATGTTGTCGGTCACGGGGCAACGTTCTTCGGTTTCTTTAAGCCATGCTTCGATAGCTTCGGGGGTTTCGTTTTCAAAATTAGCATGGATGGTTACATCAATGGTTTGAAAACCTTCGCGTTCATGGGTTGAAAGGCCTAAAAACTTACAGGGATTCATGGTGCCATTGATTTCAATTCTCATCCCATTGAGTTTCATTCCTTTTTGACGTGCAACTTCGTGCCCAGTTACATGTAAGCAGCCAGCAAGTGCCATGAGTAAAACCTGCACAGGGCTTGGCCCCATATCTGTTCCTCCCATGCTTTCAGGTTCATCAATGATCATTTCAAACTTGCTTGACCTAACCCTTATACGGGTAGGCGTTTCACTTTCAGCATGAACGGCTACATTTATCTGTTTTATACTGAATTCTTTATCTGAATGGGTGCTCATATAATTTTGGTTTTAATGGATTTTTCTTTTGCACTTTTACATTAGCAAAGTTAATATGAACTATTAAAAAACGTTAGACCCTGTTTTTTATCATGATTTAGCAGTAAATAAAACATACTTTCACCATCTTAAATTCAATTTTATTTTTTGCCAGTTTACGAAACAAATGGGTTTTACCTACGCAAAAAGATGAACATTATTTTTAAACAATTTTTATGTTTCAGAACAAATGAAAAAACCATTTTTTAATTTAATTTTTTTGTTTTGGACTATCACCTCTGAGGCTATAACCTAGGCAGGAAAATGTTTAAAAATTAAACTTTCATTTTTTGCATGCTGCCTTTCAATTCACAGGCTTTGGAGAGGGTCCCTGTTATAGTGCCGAATTTTAAGATGTTTTTATGTAACAATTCTATTTTTCGATCATCCACGTCGGTATCAATTTCGATAAAGTAAGTAATAGTTTTCATAAAAGGCGGGTTATCATTGCGAATTCCATGCACAGTAATACTTGCTTTTCGGTAAGGAATATGCAAGATCTCTGAATATCGCTGAATATTTTTCAACATGCATGCGGCGAGTGAAGTTAAAAGAAGCTCTGCGGGATTAGGTAAAACCTCATCACGACCAGAAGTTGCATCAAACTTTATTTCACTTTGATTTGCCGTTGCTTCAGCTATGCCTCCATGTAAGACATAGGCTTTGATTTCGTATTCTAACATAATAATGATTTTTTGATGCGGATGTTGTTAGTCACAATATTCATTTTTTTCAACTATATGATTTACTAAAGTTTATATTCAAAGCTCAATAGGACATGATGTTGTGTAGCCATGTTAGGATTCTCGTGGATAAAACCTTGATAATTTAGAGATAAATTTACATTGGTCACGGGGCTAAAATGCAAACCGGTTATAATCGCCTGTCCATCTCCATTGTAGTTCCAAACATGCGTATACCCGTATATTTTATTCGACATTAAATGATCGTATCGGACAAAATATTCTATCTTATTAAAAATCCTGTAACTACCATATACGGAATAGCCAAATAAATCGTGATGAGGAATATTTGAATTATTCTTACGATAGTTGTATTCGGCGTCGATACGAAACTTATCACCATGTTTGTATCCAACAAAAGCTGAAAATAATTGTTGTTCGGCGGGTTTTGAGGGATCTTTCGATTTCAGATAATCATAAAAAACACGTGTTTGCAAACCTTTAAAAGGATTAAAATCCAACCCTGCTGCCATTTTCACATCACCATAGGGATCCTGATCAAAACGAAAACCTTCACCATTGGTTAGGGCGACATCAAAACCAACCTTTTCCTTTGCTTTGTAGTAAGCAATAAAGCCCAAATCGCTGCTTGGCATCTTATAATACCTATCCTGAAAAGTTTCGGCTACATAACGATAGCCCCAAAAACGTTCCATGGTCATATAGTGATTTTGTAAAACAGCACCTGCTTGAATTTTAAAATATTCATTAAGTTTCCATTCAAGGCAAGCAAACTTTAAATTCATCGTATAATAAGCACCCTCCTTGGATGTATTGCTTACTTGCAAATTATTTCCAGCACTATCTTGCACCGTAATCGTGCCGAGGATTGTAGGACGCCCTGCATCTATAATAACTTTTCCCGACCAATGCTTGCTATACTGATATTCATAACCAAAATGTGCCCTCCCAAACCAAAAAGCATACTTTTTCTGTGCATCTCTGGATGCATTATAATCGAAATTACCAAAGACTTGAATAATTGGTTTTCCAGAAGACTTGAAAGTACTATCATGCTGGGCAAAAGCCTGTGCTATTCCAACAAAAATAAAAATAAAGCAAAAACTTGTAATGTTTTTCATATAGCTTTGTATTTAAGTCTTACAAAAAACAATTTTTTAAAATAATCTCATTTTGTTGTACCAAAATAATTGGGTTTTTTAATGAAAAAAATTTACACTCTTGAAAATTTTTGCATGAATAAAAAGAAAAAGCCAAAAAGATTAACGACTTACTAAGATATCTTATTTAGTTTACGTATGTAATCCGCTATTTCCATTGCTTTTTCTTCGCTAAAAGGTGTTTGCCCTTTTATAATGCCAAAAGCGGTAGTATTAATATGAATAATATCGGTAATACCAGCAACATTGGCAAGAATTTTTTGGGAACAATTGAAAGCACATCCATCTAAAACAACAATCTTACTTTGCTCACTTTTAATTTTACTTATGAGCACTTCATCGCCAATAGCAATTTTGGCAAGGCAAATCATACTGGCGTCTTTGCTATCATTCAAATATCGAGCTACCGCATCAGCAAATAAACCCGTATTTGAAGCACCACTACAACTAACAATTTGAAATTTAAATGACTTTTCCATATTTTTTAATTTTTAATTTAAAATTAAACACATTTTCAATGATTAATGAGTTGATACAGTTCAATGAGTCGATAGCCCGTACTTCGTGCGTCTCGCAGGGCGAGCGGGTCATTCTCGAGTGTTCCCATCTCGGTAAAAGTAAAACCGAGAGCTCCACTGCCACCAAGTATCATTCTGTGCCGAAGCATAAAAGCATGCAAAGTATTTATAGCACTCTCCATGTAACGGCGTCCCGAAATCACATAGCCACCGATTTTGTTTTTTAAATCACCTTTCATCCACCAGGTGCGTTCCATAAACATCTTTGCATACGAGCTAACATCTGAGAATTGAGCAGGTGTGCCGATTAAAATGATTTCAGCCCATTGCAGTTCTTTAAAAACTTCTTGCATGTCGTCTTTCATCACGCAGTAACCCACTTCTTTGCATTCACGGCAAGTGCCACAACCGCTAAAATGAAGTTCAGCAAGATAAATTTTATGAATTTCCGCTTCTGGTGGAAATACAGAAAGGGCAGCCTCCATCATTTGGGCTGTATTGCCGTTCTTCCGGGGGCTGCCATATATAGCAAGGACTTTCATTTTGAATTCACTTTTTTGTAAATATTTCCTGGCTTCAACAAAGCTGCCAGTTGCTCACTGCCTGCATCTATCCATTTTACCTTATCAAAACCCTTAGCAAGCAAAAAAAGATATGCCATAGCTGACCGAGTTCCTGATGAACAAAATGTCCCTATAAGTTTATCTTTAGGTAATTCATGGAGTCGATTAGGCAATTCGTCCAATGGAATATGAATGGTCTGGATCCCATAATGCTTAAAATCAAAGCGAAGGGTTTCCACCTCTTCATGTGCTCTAACATCCCCCAAAATGGCTCCTTCACTTTCGAGGAACTTCTCAGGCATGATCTTGTGCTTGCCTGTTCCGAAAAATTCAAAATTCATTTGCTTCAATACGTTTTCCATACCTCTTATTTTTTTAATTAAAAAATACTTGCCATTGAATTTCTCCCAGATAATTTTGCTTCGCAGCAGACTTCTGGGTTTTTATGTCTGCCATTTAATTTTGTTTTTCCTGAAATTTGATAATTAAATCCTACACCATACCAGGGGTTATCATCAGTAGTAGCATTTAAGTCATTGTATTTTTCAGTAAGCAACACTGCTTGATATTTTTGATAAAAGGTATAATCAGCAAGTAGGTAGTACCCATGAACTATGTCATCGTTAATTTTAGCTTCGAGATATTCGGTTTGAAGCTCAACATGTTTGAAAAGAAATTGGAACTCAACCCCCCAACGAATATCGCTCCCCGAAATAAGGCTATTTGCATCGTAAATGGTCGTAAGGGTAGTTTTATTCAAATGTCGATAAGCTGCAGAACCACCAATATGCAACTTGAGATCACTTGTAGGAATGAGTTGGTAAGTTAATCTTGAAGTATACAGAAAAAAATTATCCTTGCTGTGCGTAGGCTTATCTACATTAGCATTGAAAAGTCCGAAGCTGAAATGTAAAGATAAAGAGTCTCGTTCAAACACATAAGAAAGCCCCATTTCTCGAGCCATTTGTTTTTCATTGTGAACAAAACTGTTAACAACCAAAGCTCGCTCTAAAACTGGAATCTCATAATCTGGTTGCATTCGCTGCAACATAAAGTCTGGGACAAAGCGACCAACTCGAAGCTTCCCATAGTTTTTAGAACAAATATCTGCATACGCATCTTGCAAAATGAGAGTTTCATCTTTGTAGGAGCGATAATTCATTTGAATCTTGTACGAGATATAATCTGCTTTTGGAACTTCACCATAGATCCAGAGCTTCGCTCGCCGAATGATGAACTCACTTGATTTGTCAAAATCGCTAATAAACCTAGTTTGAATATAGCCATTCCACTTGGGATAATTTGAGTTTTGTGAAAACCCAACAATGGTCCATAAAAAAGCTTCAAAAAATAGGAAGAATACTTTCATTTTTTACAGCTTAGATACGGCACTATAAATAAGCTGAATAGCAATCAAAATGAGCACAATGGCATAAATTAATTTCACTTGCTTTGATTTTGCTTTCTGCGTCATGTAATAACCACCGAGTTGCGATCCAATAATCACCGAAATGACCAGAATAACCGTAAGCACCCAATTCATGTGTCCTTGAGCAGCATGTCCAAGATAGCCGGAAAAAGAAGAAAAAGTAACGACAAAGGCTGTAGTTGCAGCAGCTTCTTTTGTTTTATAACCCATCATCATTAAAATGGGAGCGATAATAAAACCCCCACCAATCCCTAAAAGTCCGCCTATAAATCCCGCAAATCCGCCCGTGAAAAAACCAATGATACTCCGTTTTTTAAACGACATCATTTGCTCTGGTTCAGCTTGCGTGGAAGCCCATAACATACGAGCGGCTGCCAGTAGTACCATGATGGCGAAAATTATCTTTAAGATAGGCACAGATACATACGTAGTAACCATAGCTCCGAGCGGCGAAGCAGTTAAAGCCGTAGCTGCCATCACTGCTCCACCTTTCCAATCCACGAGTTTCTTTCGACTATATGGAATCAACACCAAAAGTGTATTAAGACCATTCAACAACAAACCCAAAGGGATAGCCACTTCTTTCATGTCAAAATTAGCCCAGGTAAGAATGGGTACATACACCATTCCTCCCCCTAAACCTAACATGGCGAAAATAAAAGAAACGGCCGCTATGAGAATGGCTATTCCAGCGTATAACATGCCTTTACTTTTTGATGTTTGTCAAAAGAAATACTTTTTTCGGTAGATACGTAATTAGCACAAGAAATACAAACTCGTTTTCCCTCTTTTATGCGTAAATAACGCTCAAACATATACTCATCACAAACTTCACATTTAGCTTTGGCAAACGATCCCTTCACCGGCGTGTACTCAAAGTTAAGCAGCATGGTAACATCAAAAAGCTCTTCTTCTGAAGCAGTCAAAATGATGTTAAGCACATCGTTAGTAATTTCTTCAGGAATCTCTGTAGGTTCAATGCCTTTCTTACGATAGCTAAAAAATTCATGGGTAGCCAATTTATCTTGAAACTCATTGCGTAAGTAAATCCTTACGGCTCCTTTCATTCCAGGATACCAAAAGATAGCTGCGATTTTGCCATAATACAGTTTTTCTATCATGCCTTTGTCAAAGGTAGCTCCAGTAGCTATCATGATTCCATCCTGCATGCAGCCTTGTGGGTGGCCGATGCCCATTTCCGAGAAAATGCGCATTTCATGGTTTTTGCTACGTCCGACTCCCAGCTTTTGCATAGCTAAAAGTCCCATGCGATAACCTATTGGCATAAAAGGGCACTTATGTCCGTGAAATTCATACGCCCAATCTGGAATTTGAACTTTTGTGTTTTTAATACAATTGTCTTTTATTTCGCAAAATTACGAAATAATTTTAAATGCTAACAGATCAAAAGAAAAAAACATACTACATATTATCAATGCTTTGTATGACATGCATCAAATAAATACCCAAAACCTCTCGATAACAAGAAAAAACGCTGAAAAACTTCCCACCATTGAAGGGAAATTGCTTCAAACTTGAAAAATATTGCTTATTCATCGGTAAAATCATCAGAAGTAATCTTTTTCATCTAGCCTTTCAAATATTTTTTCATCCATCTCTTGCTAGTGTTCACAACTTTTTGAGTACCCATTTTTGCCCATCTTCATCAGTTATATTGAACTTTTGGCTTAAAAATTCAATCACCCCAGCAATTGAATGCTCATCACCATCCTTTGCAAATGCTAACATAGGTAAAAAAACTTTTCCTTCCTGGGGTTTAGCCCATATTTTTAATTTTAAAAGTATATGCTATTTTAAATAAAACAAATTTTTTTACAGCTTGCTGCTGGATATGTCGAAGAAACGTTCAAAAAAATCTTGGAGTTTTTGCAAGACTGCTTCCCGCTTTCTCATACGCGCTCCGTCTAGAGAAAACATAGATACAGGAGGAAGAATCTTCGGAAATTCTGTCCCTGTTGATTCAATATATCCATTCTTGAAGGCATTGCCCATGAATTTGTAGGTTTCTTCTGAGTTCAACTGCTCTTCTTCTATTATGTGATCCAGTTCTTCTTTGCGTTTTGTATCTATATATTTTACCCATTCTTCTTCCACTATAGCGTGGGGATCAAGATGGGCAATAAATTCCATAATAAGGTCTTTCTTGCTTTTTAGTTTTATACTTGAATCAATAGCCTTTCTAATATCCACAAGTATCTCTTTGTTCTTTATGTGGTCTTCATGGTATTTTTTGATCAATTCAAGAATATAATCAATGTTAATTTCTACCTGTTTGATGAGTTCAAGCTCAAATACCAGATCATCGTTGATAGACTCTTTTTCTGCATCTGATTTCTTACGAAATTCTTGATACAAGTCTAAATATACACTTTGATAATCCTGAAAATCTCGTTCACTTAATATCTCATTGCCGGTGAACTGGTCAAAAGTAGAAAGGATATTTTTCAAACGCAATATTTTCCCGTAAAGTATGACAAACTCTTTTTTGTTTTGTTCTCCCTCGAGTGGTTGGTGGATAGGGAATTTTTCTTGTAACTCTTCGATCAAAGCCTTGTAGCCGGGTACGTCTTTTTCACCATCCTTATAGCCATTATAGTAATTTTCAAAGGGTCGGATGATTACCAATCCACTTGCTTCTTTATCGCCAAAAAGAGCGATAGCCTCGTTGGTGGCTTGTTCTAAATTTCGGAAACAGACTATATTCCCGTGCGTTTTTACCGAATTGAGTATTCGATTGGTGCGCGAAAATGCTTGTAAAAGTCCGTGATACTGTAAATTCTTATCCACCCAAAGCGTGTTGAGTGTGGTGGCATCAAAACCAGTCAAAAACATATTAACTACCAACAAAATATCTATCTCTCGATTTTTTACGCGTTCGCTTATATCTTTATAGTAATTCTGAAATTTATCGGACGAAGTATCGTACATCGTGCCAAACATCTTATTATAGTCCGCAATGGCACTTTCCAGAAAATCGCGTGAATTTTGGTCGAGTCCGCTGGTGTCTTCGGGATTTTCGTCCATTACGCCATCCACTTCTTCTTCGTTTACTCCAAAACTGTAAATAAGGGCTATCTTAAGTTGCTTATCGCTGGGCAAGTTTGCCATCTGTGTTTTAAACTCAGCATAATATTTTTTAGCGGCTTCAATGGACGAAACAGCAAAAATAGAGTTAAAACCAGCTAAGCGACGATCATTTAATTTATAGTAAACATTGCGTTTGGTTTTTTGGTCAAAATGTTCAAGAATATATTTAACTATATTGGCTATGCGTTCTGGGGCTAATAAAGCCCGTTCGCGGTCAATGTCGCTTACCTTTTTGTCTTCGATATTTTCGGCTTCGCGCATGGTAGATACGTAATCTACTTTAAAAGGAAGTACGTTTCTGTCTCTGATGGCATCGACAATGGTGTAGGTGTGCAATTTTTCGCCAAAAACTTGCTCGCTAGTTTTCAGGTTGGGCTTTCCGCTTGATGAGGCATTGACAGCAAAAATAGGAGTACCCGTAAATCCAAACAGATAATATTTCTTGAATGCCTTTACGATAGCATTATGCATTTCACCAAACTGACTCCGATGACATTCATCAAAAATAATGACAACCTCACCCTCAAAAATCGTATGCCCTTTGTTGGCTTTAATGAAGCGTTCGAGTTTCTGTATGGTAGTAATGATGATGCGAGCAGCTGGGTCTTCGAGTTGTCGTTTAAGTATGGCGGTGCTGGTGTTACTGTTGGCAGCTCCTTTTTCATACTTATCGTACTCGCGCATGGTTTGGTAGTCTAAATCTTTCCGGTCAACCACAAAAAGCACTTTATCGATAAATGGCAACCGGCTTGCAAGCTGTGCTGTCTTGAAACTGGTAAGCGTTTTGCCCGAACCTGTGGTATGCCATATATACCCCCCTGCTTCCCTTGTACCAAATTTTTTGTAATTGTGGCTAATCACAATTTTATTCAATATCTTTTCGGTTGCTACGATTTGGTACGGACGCATCACTAAAAAAAGCCTATCGGTAGTAAACACACAGTAACGGGTCAGGATATTTAACAGCGTATGTTTGGCAAAAAAAGTTTTGGCAAAGTCCATCAAATCCATGATGGGGTTGTTTTTTTCATCTGCCCACCAGCTCGTGAACTCAAAACTGTTGCTGGTGCGTTTCCCTTTTTTTACACTCCCTTCCCTCGTTTCTTTTATGTGCTGTAAGCGAGTGGTATTGCTGTAGTACTTGGTATGCGTGCCGTTGGAGATGACAAAAATTTGTATGTACTCAAAAAGTCCAGCATCTGCCCAAAAACTCTCGCGCTGGTAGCGGTTAATTTGGTTAAAAGCTTCCTCCAATGCTACACCACGGCGTTTAAGCTCGATATGTACCAGCGGCAGACCATTTACCAGAATGGTAACATCGTAGCGGTTGGGTCGCTGGCCTGCTTCGGTACTGTATTGATTGATTACCTGTAGTTTGTTGTTATGGATGTTTTGCTTGTCCAACAGATAGATATTTTTTATGGTGCCATCGTCTCTTTTCAAGTTTTTGATGTGATCTTCCTGGATGGTGGCGGTTTTGTCTTTAATGCTATGATTGGGATTGGCTATTTCGGTTTTGAAAAACTGGTCCCACTCGTTGTCGGTGAAGGTCATTTGGTTAAGTTCTTCGAGTTTTTTACGCAGGTTAATGATAAGGTCTTGCTCGTTTTTGATGGCTACATATTCATATCCTTGATGTACCAACTGTTCAATAAATGCCTTTTCTAATTCTGCTTCGCTTTGGTAAGATGTTTCGGAGCGATAAGTAGGCTTATATTCTGCAACTACCGTGCTTTCGAGATTTTCGACTACTAAATTGTATTTATTGTTTCCTGTCATATTTTTTCCCTTTAAGCATTATTATTCTCATAATACCACTGTAAGAGGTTGTTGATGATATATTTTCTGATGTTTTCCAACGATTTTTCGTCACGGATAATGTGTTCGTAATAATTCCGTTGCCAAACAGAAATTCCTGGTGTATTACGCATTTGATTGATTTGTTTTGCAGAATTCATTTTAAATCGTCCAACGATTTTTGGCAATAGCATTTTGCGTCGCTGTTGCTGAACCGACAGCAAAACGACTGAGAGACTGATTAAATTAAATTTCATATTCCAATTTAAATTAACGACTGCTAAAATTCAACAATTTATTTCTATAATATTCATACTGCTTGCGGCGAGCTTCTATTTCAGCCGGCAAGCCCTGCGATATATCGTTCACCAATGCATCAAATTTATCCAGTATAGCCACAATACGCTCCTGCTCGGAAAGTGGGGGGATGGGGATGAGTATTTTTCTTACTTCATCAGCATTAATGTTTGGTACACTACTTTTTTTACTTTTAATATTTATTGAAGACAAATAATAAAAAATATATCTTGAAAGTAGATTATAAAACTTTGGTACTAAAACTTTAAGCCTTATAATTGGAGTAAAAAATGCATTTCTATAATAAATTGCCCCTGTATTAGCACCAATTGAAGAAATTGTAACAGCATCTTTATCAATTAAATATGTTTTAGAATAACCGTAAACTTCTGCTCCATTTGCATAAATTGGATATTTATAAATAGCATCTGGGATAACTCCTTTTATACAATCTTTTGGGGCTTCTCCACCTGTATAAATTTCACACACCTCCCCCAGCTTCTTCCACTCCACTTCCACTCCATTGAGGTACCAGCGGCCGCCTTTTTCTATGGGGGTTAGGAGCTTATTGCGGTAGTATTCGTATTGCTTACGCCGTGCTTCTAATTCTGCTTCTAATTCTGCTTCTAATTCTGCTTCTAATTCTGTAAAGGTGTCGAGTATCTTTACTATCTCTTCCTGTATGGGAAGCGGGGGGATGGGGATAGGGATTTTATTTACTTGATTGCTCATTAATTTAGGATTCCCCATACCATAATAAACATGTTTTTTTGCCTCAATAGAAAGCCAATAATATAAAAATTTGTAATTTAAAATTTTAGTATCATTTATTTTTATTAAGCCACATACATTTGTTATTGAAAACTTCTCATTTCGATAAAAAACTGTCCCAGCATTAGCTCCATCAGTTGTCCATGTTACAAATTCACCATCAAAGTCAAATGTATTTATTTTACCTATTTCACCGTTATTTGTTGTTTGGGAACTATATACAGGATAAATTCCAATATTCTTTTTTAAATCTTCTATAGAAATAACTCTACCTCTTTGTGTCTCACACACATCCCCCAGCTTCTTCCACTCCACGCCCTCAGGGCAAAGCTCGGCAATGAGTTTTTCGATTCGGTTCATATCATTCAATATCGGGAAGATCTTTTAATTTTATGCCATTGTATTCGAAATATGCAGCACCTTGATAAGCACCACTCTCATTTAACTCGCCTCTTTCTTCTAATATTTTTTTGGTTAATGGCGAAAGCTTCCAAACTTGACCATTATACTCTACTTCTCGTTCGCCGCAAACAGTCGCAACTATACGTTTATCTTTTATAAATCTAATTTTATCACCATTTTTTAGACCTTTTTTATAAAAACTAAATAATTCGCCCCGTTTTCTCGTTTTTGAAATTTCTTCAAATTCTTTCTCTTGATTAACATTTTCTGGATATATCACTCTGCCTTCAAAACAAAGTAACAGTTGCTTTACGATTTCTTTATCCAGAGCAAAAAGCTTACTTTCTGCAACTTTGTGTATACTAAATATTTCATGAATGAGCTTCTCTTTTTCAATATAATCTTCTACCTCGATAGCAAAATATCTTTTGAGATTATTAATATTGTTATAACCATTCGATTCAAGAAATCTCATTCTTTCTTCAAATTGATGAATTTCTGTTCGGCCTATTTTTATTAATCCTGGAACAGCCGTTGTCATAACATAAATAACACCTTTTTCCATATTTCACCTCCTGTTTTACAACTCTTTTATAATTTCATCAATGGCTTTGCGTAATGCTGCCTGCCTTGCTACAATTTGCTCAATTTCGGCATTGAGTTTTTTTATATCCACCTCCTCTCGATCTTCCTTTTGGGCTATGTAGGTAGATACGGCAATGTTGTAATCGTTTTCGGCAATGGTTTGGTTGGGTACCAGTTTGGCAAAATGGGGAATGTCGTGGCGCTCGATAAAGGCATTTAAAATCTTTTCGCGGTTTTGTTCGCTGAGTTTATTTTTGTTGCCTTCTCGGACAAACTCGGTCGAGGCATCGATAAACAGAATGCTGTTGTCTTTTTTATTTTTTTTGAGCACCAGGATGCAAGTGGCAATGGTGGTACCAAAAAAGAGGTCGGGCGGCAGTTGTATTACGGTATCAATGTAGTTGTTGTCGATGAGGTATTTACGTATTTTCTGCTCGGCACCACCACGGTAAAGCACACCGGGAAAGCTAACAATAGCCGCCGTGCCATCGGGAGAAAGCCACGAAAGCATGTGCATCACAAAAGCAAGGTCAGCTTTACCTTTAGGTGCCAACACGCCTGCCGGGGCAAAACGCGAGTCGTTAATGAGCAGCGGGTTGCTGTCGCCTTCCCATTTAATCGAATAAGGGGGATTGGAAACAATGGCATCGAAGGGCTCATCGTCCCAGTGCTTGGGGTCTGTAAGGGTATCGCCGTGGGCAATGTCGAAATGATTAAAGTTGATGTCGTGCAAAAACATATTGATACGGCAAAGGTTGTAGGTAGTAAGGTTTATCTCCTGCCCAAAAAATCCGATGCGTACATTTTCTTTGCCCAGAATTTTGGCAAACTTCAACAGCAAGGAGCCGGAACCGCAAGCAGGGTCATAGACCTTGTTCACCTCTTTTTTTCCAACCGTAGCAATACAGGCTAAAAGTTCGCTTACTTCCTGAGGTGTAAAAAACTCGCCTCCTGATTTGCCTGCATTGCTGGCATACATGGTCATCAAAAATTCGTAAGCATCGCCAAAGAGATCAATGGTGTTTTCGGTGAATTTGCCGTTAGAAAGCGGCATATCGCCAATGGCATCCAGAAGTTTCACCAGCTTTTCGTTTCGCTTTTCTACGGTATTGCCCAGCTTGTTGGAATTAACATCCAGGTCGTCAAATAAACCTTTAAAGCTGTCTTCGCTGGCGGTTCCTTTGGCAGTGTTTTCGATATTTTGGAATACACGGGCTAACGTTTCGTTTAAGTTGGGGTCATTTTTAGCACGAGCCCGGACATTCTGAAAAAGCTCACTGGGTAAAATGAAAAAACCCTTTTCCTGGATGATCACCTCACGTCCTCGCATGGCCACTTCGTCCGACAGCTTGGCATAATCGAAGTTAGTGTCTTTTTTTTGTTCGTGCTCGTTGATGTAATGGGTAAGGTTTTCGCTGATAAAGCGATAAAAGAGAAACCCGAGCACATATTGCTTAAAATCCCAACCATCGACGCTGCCGCGTAGATCGTTGGCAACACGCCAAATGGTGCGAAATAGCTCGGTACGTTCTTGCTCTCTGGTACTGTTGTTAAGGTTTGCCATGGTTTCTGCTCATTTATATGGTAACCCGCCAAGGGACAACAGATGTATGGGGATAAAATTATAAAATTTCTTTTTTAAAAATCATTTTCCTTTTTCCTTATCGTGACTCAGCCTTACGGACAACGGTCGAGGTATGAGGTCGTGGCAGATTACGGGGCGAACATCGATCAGTTTACACCAAATGTAAAGGCGAGTGACTTTCTTTACACAAAAAAACCGACATGCTTTATACCGCTTGTTAGCGTTTCATGCTTTTGTATTTTTTTTCTCGTTAAAAAGTATTGAATCGTTTTATAAACCAGTTTTTAACTACTTGTGTTAATGAAGCATATAAAGTCAAAATAACTATCAAAAATGGGAAATATATCCATGGCAACGCTGTCATGCCAAGCATTTTTGCTACTGGAGTAAAAGGAATTAATATTCCAATAGCCATGATTAATGAAGTTAATGCAACCACTGGTGGAGTCGCCCAACTTTGAACAAATGGAATTTTACGAGTTCGTATCAAGTGAATAATTAGCGTTTGAGAGAGCAATCCTTCTACAAACCACCCCGTCTGAAATAGGCTTTGATGTTCTGGCGTATTTGCCTTAAAAAAGAAGAACATGAGAGCAAATGTCATATAATCAAATATTGAGCTTATTGGGCCAAAGTAAAGAATGAATTTTGATAAAAAGCTTGCATCCCATTGCTGCGGTTTATTGATGTATTCTTCATCAACTCTATCCCAAGGAATGGAAGTTTGTGAAATATCATAAAGTAAATTTTGCAAAAGCAATTGGGCAGGAAGCATAGGCAGAAATGGTAAAAAGGCACTGGCACCTAACATGCTAAACATGTTGCCAAAATTACTGCTTGTAGTCATTTTGATATACTTCAATATATTTCCAAAAGTTCTACGACCATAAATTACGCCCTTGCGAAGCACATTAAGGTCGTTTTCTAGAAGAATGATATCGGCACTTTCTTTGGCAATATCGGTGGCGGTGTCGACAGAAATTCCGACATCTGCATCTTTGAGAGCGCCAGCATCGTTTATTCCATCGCCCAAAAAACCAACGGTATGACCTTTTTTTTGAAGTACTTTTACAATTCTACTTTTTTGTAGCGGGCTTAACTTGGCAAAAATGCTGATGTTGTCAATTTTTTCGATCAATTCATCGTCCGAGATAGCATCAAGTTCACTCCCAAGCATGATGTTATTTACTGGGATGTCAACATCCCTACAGATTTTTTTTGTGACAATTTCATTATCCCCAGTTAACACTTTGACACCTATACCTAATTCATGTAATTTTCTAATAGCTTCTTTTGCCGAGGGTTTGGCAGGGTCGAGAAATCCGATTAAACCTGCCACTATTAGATTAGTTTCATCTTTTACAGTATAGTTTACTTTATTAGGTTCAAATTCCCGAACAGCAAGCAATAAAACCCTCATGCCGTCTTCGTTCATTTTTTTTGCTTCACGCAAGATGAGATTTCTGGCAGTATCATCTAGAGGAATTATTTCATCGGTGAAAATCTGGAGTTGTTTATCTTCACCTGGGTCGTAAGCATGAGTGGATATTGCTAACATTTCCTCTACTGCACCTTTGCAAATCAGAAGGTGTTTGCCATCCTTTTTTCTCAAAATAACGGACAATCTCCTGCGTTGAAAATCAAAGGGGATTTCATCAATTATCTGAAAATCTCGCTCGACTTTAAGCTCTTCATTTAGTTCGACATGTGAGAGAATAGCCTTGTCAAGTAAACTTTTAATCCCCGTTTGATAATAACTATTCAAATATGCCCATTTCAAAACCTCGTCATCATCATACCCCATTATGTTAATATGTTTTTCCAGCACCACTTGGTCAAGGGTAAGTGTGCCTGTTTTATCGGTACATAAAATATCCATTGCACCAATATTTTGGATGGCATTTAAACGTTTTACAATTACTTTGTGTTTACTCATGTTAACAGCACCTTTTGCCAAGTTTGCAGTGACAATCATGGGTAACATCTCAGGAGTAAGTCCAACCGCAACGGCAATGGCAAATAGCAAGGCTTCAAACCAATCACCTTTGACTAATCCGTTAATCAAAAAAATTACTGGAACCATTACCAGCATAAACCGGATAAGTAACAAGCTTACTTTATTGATTCCCTTATCAAAACTTGTTTCAACACGTTTGCTGGTTACCAACTTACCTATTGCTCCAAAATAGGTATCTGCCCCTGTATTGATGGCAACAACTATAGCTGTACCACTAATCACATTGGTGCCCATGAAGCAAATATTGGGTAGTTCAAACGGTGATGTATATTCTATGCTGTTAACCGAGGCATCAGTTTTTTCAACCGGCAAAGATTCTCCAGTAAGCACGGATTGATTGACAAATAAATCTTTTGACTGAATTACTCTGCAGTCGGCAGGAATCATATCTCCAGCCGATAAATAGATAATATCGCCCGGGACTATTTCTTCAAAATTGATTTCTGTTCGGCCTGTTTCTTTGCGAATAACTGTTGCGGTGTTGGTTACAAGTCGTTTTAACTTTTCAGCAGCTTGATTACTCCTGAATTCCTCTACAAAACGAAGTATTACACTTATTAAAACCATAACGGATACAACAATTATAGTCTTGTAATCCCTTTCCCCAGGAGCAGCTAGCCAAATATCAATAATAAATGAAACGATGGCAATTACTAAAAGAATACCAATAAATGGATTGATAAAAGCGTTCAAAAGCAGTTTTAGCCATGAAGGAGCTTTTTCGCGTTGAATTTGATTAGGTCCAAACTGTTTTCGTCTATTTTTTACAGCATTCTCATCAAGTCCTGATAGTGAGGTGAAATAAGTGTTTAAAACTTCATCCTTCGTTTGTGCAGATGCTTTTTTTAATCTTTCTATAGCTTCGTTTGAAAGATGTTGATCGTTTTTGAAAATGTTTTTTTTAATGTTTTCCTTGAATTGTCTTACCATGTGTTATCCCTCCATGTTGAAATTCAACAGGAAGTACCACTTTAGATGACCTCCTATTGAATTTGGTTAGTAAATAATTTTGTTTTCCTAAGATACGGGTCATCATGCATATGTTCATATAGCCGTGCAAAAATAATCTTTTATGCTAAATAGCAATTTATTTTCAGCCTGACCGCCAAGTCGCAAAAGTAATTGTATATACCTATGCTGGGTATATAACCTTACTTTTTGTAAAATTTTTTTGTGAAAAAAATTATTTTTTTTCACAAATCATCAAACGGACTTATAATTTTTTGTAAATTTTTTTGAGACACATGAGTATATATTTTAGTTTTTTCATGCTCTTGTGTCCAAGCTATTCCTGAAGGTATCTTAAACCCGTATAGAAGCTGTCTCAAAGCTATCTCGGAAGATAAAACTTTTACCTCGGAAGTAGAAAGTGGTACTGTACTACATAATAAATAGGCTATGATGTCCTTTGAATTTTCAGCCAAACCTAATTGACGAGTTGATTTATCTAAATTATGCACGTATTGTTTTGTTTTTTTCGAATTGCTGCTAAAACGGCTTTGGAATTGGTGCAGCAGAACCCTATGGTTTGCGAAGCAAAACAATTGGGAACGAAACTGCATCCTTATCGGGATCTATTGCACCAATTCTCGTAATATTAGAAGCTGAAATACGATTTAAAGCCTCTCCCCATCTCAGAGATTTTAAATGGAAAAAACGTAAAGCGAATCGTATTGCTCTCTATCGATATGGATTTACGCTCGTTGTTTTCAATGGGATTAAAAGCAGAAAATTTCACTAACAAAATAAATTAAATAAGATGAACAAAACTTCAAATGATTCACTAAGCCCCATTGAAAACAATGGCGTTAAATCTGATGTTCTCGGCAGTTTCTCGGTTCACATCTGTTGCGGAGATTGCGGCACAGAAATGAATAGCACAGTTGAAATGACTGCGGAAGAAATCCGAAAAGATTGGACACGATTAGTAATGAGTAGTGGTTTCAATGCTGGTAAGTGTCTAAAGGGATGAAGAAGCACCTTTTCGGATTTGAACATAAACACCGACTTGAAACTATACGATTGTGCCGCAAAGAAATATATTGACAAAGATGTGTTCTTCGGTAGGGGCTGAAATTGCCGAGAACGTTTTCAGCATAAAAGAAGTTTTTGCGAGGCAAAAATTTGGGTGAGTGCAGCAAAGCACGAACTTTTTATGCTGTGTTAGGCGATGTAAATCGGGAGTTATTCGACCTCACAAACTTCCCAATCTTCATTAACCCACAATCCTATGACCTTCACATTGAAGCCCCATGAGATAACCATCTTAATTACAGTAAGAATATGTTTTAATTGAGTTTCTTTGTCTGTAAGATTTCCTGCGCAATCATAATGTCCCACTATGGCAATAAGTTTTGATCCATGGAAATTGACCGAGATTCCAACACTCTTCTTTATCAATTCCATTATTATATGTTCACCTTCAGATAAGAGCTTGTTAACTCCCGGCGCAGTAATCATATCCACATAGTTTACACCGTAGTTATTTTTGATGTACTCAATCACGGGTATTTGTACCCGCCCATCCATACAATTTATGACTGTAGCAAATTTACTCATTTTTAAATCCTCTCATAGATTTATGTCGCCTAACTCGTTTATAGACGCTACTATGTTGCGCCTTATTTCCAGTTTTGGATGTATAGGCGATATAATGTAGCGTTCCATTTTTTAAGCAAAGGTATAAATAAAATTACAAATCATCAAATGGTGATTTTATATTTTTAAACTTTTTTAACTGACATGTGTGTATATCTCGGTCGTCTTAAAGCTCTTGTGTCCTAGCAGTTCTTGTATATATCGCAAATCAGTTCCCGACTCCAAAAGGTGTGTTGCATAAGAATGTCTGAGCCAGTGAAGAGTTACCGGTTTTGCAATTCTTGCTTTTAGCAATGCTTTCTTTAATATTTGCTCTAAACTTATT
>Ga0308395_1000458_pt1 | contig 32071 bp, 28 predicted proteins | sample Hotspr20SampleP4_FD_202097 | JGI IMG/M metagenome (GOLD analysis project Ga0308395, IMG submission 202097) | Hot spring phototrophic mat microbial communities from Mushroom Spring, Yellowstone National Park, Wyoming, United States - 20050930_P4 ...
GAGAATCCAAAAGGCTCAACGCACCACCTCACACCAATTTGGGCTCTATTGAGTTGGGATCCCGGCCCAGCGCCCTGTCAAACCGCCCTCAACTCCGCTCCTCGATGGGGATGTAGCGCTGCTGGCGTTCACCTGTGTACACCTGGGTGGGTCGGAAAAGCCGATTATCGGACAACTGCTCCCGCCAATGGGCCAGCCAACCCGCCGCTCGGGCAATGGCAAACACCGGTGTAAACAAATCTTCTGGGATCCCCAGCTTGGCGTAGACCAACCCTGAGTAGAAGTCCACATTCGGGTAGATCCCCTTCGGCCCCAGCAACTCCTCGCACACCCGCTCCACTTCCAGGGCGATGTCGTAGTACTTGTCGTGGCCGTAGCGCTCAAACAGCTCCTCAGCCAGCCGCTGCAGGATGGTGGCCCGCGGATCCTTCACCTTATAAACCCGGTGACCCATGCCCATGATGCGCTCTTTTTTGGCCAGCTTCTCTTCGATAAACGAGCGCACATTTTCCACCGAGCCGATTTGTCGCAACAGCCTCATCACCTGTTGGTTGGCCCCGCCGTGCAACAGCCCCGAAAGGGTACCCACCGCCGTGGCCAGGCTGCTATAGGGGCTGGCCAGGGTAGAGGCGCTCACCAGCAGGGCAAAAGTAGAGGCATTGACTGTGTGTTCGGCGTGCAAGATCAGGCAGGTATCGAAGATGCGGGCCAGCCAGGGATCCGGCTTCTTGCCGGAGAGCATGTAGAGGAAATTGGCGGCATGATCCAGGCTGTCGTCGGGGGGGATGGGATCGTTGCCCTGGCGCATCTGGTGAAACATCGCCACCATCGTCGGCAGCTTGGCGAGCAGACGGGTAACCGTGCCGAACACGTAGTCGGGATCCGCCTCTCGCACCGGATAGAACATCCCCAGACTGGCAACACAGGTTTGCAGGGCATCCATGGGGTGGCCCGACTCGGGAAACGACTTGATCATGTCGCGGATGCGGTATTTCACCCGCCGATGGCTGCGGACGGCCTGATCGAAGTTGTCCAGCTCGGCTTGCGTCGGCAGCTTGCCGAAGATCAGCAGATAGGCCGTCTCCAGAAAGGTGCTCTGGGCCGTCAGTTCCTCGATGGGAATGCCCCGATACTCCAGGATCCCTGCCTGGCCATCGACAAAACTAATGTTAGAGCGCGTGGCCGGAACGCCTTCTAGCCCCGGCCTGTATTCGCCATCCGCCATAGTCGGATCCCTGAAATGAGCCCCCCAAGGAGAGAACAGGGGCGTCACTACATTCGCTACATTAAAGCAGATCTGGATCTCTGAAGCCAGATCCCGCCTTTGCCTACCCTGAGAAGGGCTTTGGCAACCCATATCAGCCAGGGTGAGAAAGACCCTGCTCCGGTATCAGGTTTGCCTCGGAGCACCTCGCCAGTTAATGTACGGGATCCCGACCGGAGAGTCGCCAGCGGTTGAGGCGAGAGAAGGTCTCCGGGTTCAAATAGAAATCAATGCCCCGCCTGCTCGGCAGCCGCTTGGGCTGGATGCGCCGGATCTGCTCTTGAGCCTGCTGCACTTCTGCCCACAGTTGTTCTGCCGAGAGCCATTCTGCGTTGTAGCCGCCGATCACCCACTGCTGGACGCGATCTGAGGTGGCCACCCGTACCCGATAAGCCTTTGCCTGCAACTGAGCACAGAGCCGTTCGATGCAGGCGTCGGCAGTTTCCCCGTAAGCAGTGTAGAAAATCTCGATGCCGGAGGGAGAACGCTCCTGTCGGGCAGGAGTGGGCTGGGTATAGGCGTCGTACACCACAGTCGCCCGGTAGCCGCGGAAAGCCACGTAGCTGGCCAAAGATTCCACCAAGCGCAGACGCGCCAAGTCCAGCAGGGAGCGACGTGCCAACTTCTTTAGGGTGGGCCAAGCTCCGATGATGTTGTAGCCGTCAACCAATAAAACTGTGGGGGAGGAAGCTGTCATGCATAGTGGTGGATCCCTTGCCCAGGATCGCACCAATTTGTATCAGTTTGCACCCTTATCCTAATCCTTATCAAAGAGCGCCGTAAAGACCCTTTTGAGGCTGGCCCACTCACAGTCTTGGGCTTGCAAGTGAACCAGGAGAGGAAGACTGCCTCAAAGACGCCCCCCAGGGGTTGCAAGTCCTCAAGGAAAGCAGTCGTAAGGGGTCTGCCTCAGGCCCAAAGCTTTTTTCTACGCGACTTCCCTTGAGCGGTTGGGTGTTACTTTTCGCCTGAGTTCGCCCGCAGGTTTGTCGAGAAGACCATTTTTACCGCACCCGAGCTAGCAAGTTAAGATGTGTTACGAGATCCGTCGGGACTTCTATGGGCGCAATACCGTCAACAGCAGCAGTAACCAAACCAGTGGCAACCCAGCCTCGACCGGCTTCGGCAGCGGCGGGGGCTGAGGTTACCCTGTCGCAGCCAGCCCTGCGCTACGATCCGGAGCAATTGGCCGAGCAATACCGGGGGCGCTGGGATCTGGTGCTGGGGCGTCTATTCCAGTTGATCACCCCCTTTTTGGGTCTGTTGGCCTGGGTGTTTTGGGATCGCTGGCGAGGGGTGGAGCTGAAAAATCGGCCCAAGCACGCGGCGCGGCTGCGGGAGATCCTCACGGAATTGGGGCCGACAGCTATCAAAATTGGCCAGGCTCTCTCCACCCGTCCTGACCTGGTCTCGCCTCTTTTTTTAGAAGAACTGGCCAAGCTTCAGGATGAGCTGCCCCCCTTCGACAATGCCACCGCCTTTGCCCTTATCCAGTCGGAGATCGGCCAATCGGTAGAGCAGATCTTTCGCGAGATCGGCCCGGAACCGGTTGCCGCTGCCAGCCTGGGGCAGGTTTACCAGGCCTATCTGCACACAGGGGAGAAAGTCGCCGTCAAGGTGCAGCGGCCCGATTTGATCGGGCGCATCTCCCTGGACATGTACATCATCCGCAGCCTGGCCGCCTGGGCCAAGCGCACCTTCCGCCGCATCCGCAGCGACTTGGTGGGCATTGTGGATGAGTTTGCCGGGCGGCTTTACGAGGAGATGGACTACACCCAAGAGGGCCGCAACGCTGAGCGCTTCCTGGAGCTGTACCGCCACCCCTCCATCTACGCCCCGAAAATCTATTGGCAGTACACCCGCACCAAGGTGCTGACGATGGAGTGGATCGACGGCATCAAGCTGACCCAACTCGACAAAATTGCCGCTGCAGGGCTAGATGGACGGCACCTGATCGAGATTGGGGTTAACTGCTCCCTTAAGCAGCTTTTGGAGCATGGCTTTTTCCATGCTGACCCCCATCCGGGCAACCTCTTGGCCATGCACGACGGGCGGCTGGCCTACATCGACTTTGGCATGATGAGCACCATCCAGCCCCACCAGCGCTACGGCCTGATCAAGGCCATCGTCCACTTGGTGAACCGGGATTTTGTTGCCTTGGCGCAGGACTACGTGGATCTGGAGTTCCTGGATCCCGATACGGATCTCACCCCCATCATTCCCGCTTTGGAAGCTGTCTTTGCCGAGGCCCTGGGCAGCTCCGTGGCCGAGCTGAACTTCAAAAGCATCACGGATAAGCTCTCGGGGGTGATGTACGATTTTCCCTTCCGCGTGCCTGCCTACTACGCCCTGATCATCCGCTCTTTGCTCACCCTGGAGGGGATCGCCATCAGTTTGGATCCCAATTTCAAGGTGTTGAGCGTGGCCTATCCCTATGTGGCCCAGCGGCTGCTCACCGACCCGGCTCCAGAGCTACGCGCCGCCCTGCGGGAGCTGCTGTTTAACCAGGGGCAATTCCGCTGGAACCGCCTGGAGAACCTGCTGCGCAACGCCGCCAACAGCGAAGACTTTGACCTGCAGGGATCCCTGGAAAAGGCCGTCGATTTTATCTTTTCCGAGCGGGGGGCTTTCTTGCGGGAGCGGCTGGTGGATGTGCTGTTCTCCAGCTCGGGGAACGGCACCTCAGACGGCTTGGCTCATTTGCAACGTCTGTGGGAACTCCTCAGCCGCAACCCGACCTTTCAGCCGCTGCAGCTTCTGCCCATCGTCGCCAAGATAGCCACCAAGCCGGAAGCCCAGCAACTGGGCCGGCAATTGGCCTCCCGCTGGTTGCAACGCTCGGCAGCCCGGCTTATCCGCGACCTATTGTTGTCGGAGGATGAGAAAAAGCCCGTAAACGGGCACAACGGGAGCCCTGGGCCGATGAAAGCTGCAAAACCTGCTGCTGCCTGACCTTCCCCTTGCGCTGAACAGACCAGAACCTTTCTGCTCTGCGGGGCAACAAGACCAGCCTCCGGGAAAAAGCTTTGGGTTGCCCCGCGAGTGTCGGCCACTAACTAAGAAGAGCAAGCCGGGAAAATCCCAACGACATCCTTATGTTGAGAGAAGCAGGCAGAAGGAACTTTCCCGGCTGAACCCAATGGCGCAGTCTCTTCAGCGTAGTTCAGGTCTGCCCCGACGAGAGTCTACCTCTCCTAGCTGGCGCTCTCGTCTTTGGGGCTGACGGCATTGAGGGCTAGCGTCATCCACTCAGAAAATTCATCGCGGCGGAAAACCTGGGGGCAGGAGCGCGGGCCAAAACGCAGCAGGCTGGGCATGCCGTACTCCTTGAGGCGGTTCTGCAGCCAGGTGCCAACGCCGGTTTTGCCGTCGTTGGGCATTTCGGTTTGGAAGTCGCTGTACATCAGCAACAACTGGCTGCGAGATTGGAGCACAGCATTCTCTTGGATCAACTTCGGCAGGGAGAGGCTGGCGGCTGGATTGGCCCCTTTGATCCCTTTGGCCGATTCACGGCGACGGCTGCGGGAACGGGAGTTGGCATTTTCGCGGTTCTTACGGGCTTTCGGTTCAATGGTCATAGAATCTCCTAGACGACTGAGTGGTTCCCCAAAAGGGGTAAAAGCCGGAACTCGCAGGCTGAGGACAGAGCCCGCCGCGGAAGGTAGCTCGATGAGTCCAATGTTGGGGCAATCGCTGAGAAGAGGAACACACGCTCTCAGTTAAGCGAAGGGAGAACTGCGCCAGCTTGCCACAAAAGCTCGAGGTTCCTTGCCTGCAGCAGCAATCTACAGCGCGTCGAGTTCCTGGCCGCCCATCCGAGACTTGTCTTCGTCTTTCCTGGCGGAGGTTAGTTTGGTTACCACAGATCCGCAGGGTAAAGAAGCCCGGATGCTACCTTTTATATTGGCCTAAAACTGAACCGATGAACACTCTCTGGTCGAGCACAAATTTAGGTCTGAAGGTTTTGTCGCCCGTTGCGGATCACCCGCAGAGACTCCAACAGCCGCAGCTCTAGGTCTTGCAAAACCTGATCCACGTAATGATGGGCCTCCCGTTGTAGGCGCTCCGACTCCTGCAGCGTCTGTCGCCGCACCTCCTCGCTCTGTTGGTAGGTTTGTCGCAGCAACTGTTCTGCCTGCGCTTGAGCCTGGCGTAGGATGGTCGATTCGCTGACGAGCTGCTCGGCGCGGCGCTGGGCCACGGCCACGATCTCCTGGGCGTAACGATGGGCCTCGGCCAAAATCTGATCCCGCTGGCGCAGCACCTCCTCGGCTTCCTCCAAGGCTGTGGGCAGGTTGAGGCGGATGAAGTCCAACTGCTCCAGGATCTTCTCTTCGTCGATAAGGGTGCGAGACCAGAACAGACGAGGACTGCTGAGAATGGCTGCCTCCAGTTGATCCAAAGCCTCCTGGACGCGCATCAGCGCCAGGGTCTGTTCCCCAAGCAGGTCACCGGCGCGATTGAGGGCATCGGGGGGCAATTCTCGCATCAGGCTAGAGAGTGGGTGGCTGGGCTGAGCTAAGCAGGCAGGATAACGCCTACCATATCAGGTTCTCGCGGTTCTGAGCCTGGGCGGCTTCCCCCTGGTTCCTATCCCTCTTCAGCCGGGGGGACAGAAACCGGTCTCTGTGGCAAACTGAGGGGAAGTTGTTGGATTGCGATCTGCCCATGCCACAGCCGCAGCCTCCTCGTCGACTGGAAGATCAATTTGTGGAGAATGTCTCCCGCTACCCTACCTACTTCATTACCGTCTTGCTGGGGGGGATCTGGGCTGGCTTACAGCCTTTTGTTAACCTGTACCGCAAAAGTCCGACCTCGGCAGCCCTGGTTGTGCTGGGATCCCTGCTGTTGCTGCTGTTTGTCTATTTCACCCTGCGAGGCATGACAGGGCACACTCTCCTGCCGGCGTGGATGTTGCGTTGAGGGCAGGGGGGATGGACGAAGCGATAGAGTGGACGCCAGAAGCAGAGGCGCGCCTTAAAGAAATCCCCTTCTTTGTGCGTCCGGCTGCCCGTAAGAAGATTGAACAGTTTGCCCGCGAAGCCGGGATCCAGAAGATCACAGTGGCAGTTTACGAGCAGGCCAAGCAAAAGTTTGGCTCTTGAGGGATCCCCCCTGCTGGCCATAGCAGGGAGATTGGGTTTGCCGCTAGCTTGGTAGAGGTGTTCTCCTCTGTTTTTTGCAACTCATGGCAGATTGGATCCTGTTGGCACTGGTGGGTTCTGCAACCTACCTGCTGCTGCAAAAAAGTGTGGCCCGCCTCTCCAAGGTGCCCTGGCGGATCCTGTGGCTGGTGATGATGATGCCCCCTTTGATCTGGGTGCTGGGGCGTCAGGTGTTTCAGTACGAAATGCCCCCCCTGCTCATGTTGGGGCTGTTTCTGGCTTCCTATTTTACCAGCATGACTTTGGTACGCCGGGGGCGCCTCCGACCTCCAACGGCAGGCTCTCAACCGGGGGCGGAAAACACCTCGCCGGTTGCGGGATCGGATCGCGAGTCTTTGCTTGAAGCAGAGGAAGAAAAGGAGGACAGTGCTGCAGATCTGGCCTCGGCGGCTCTTGTCCACACCCCCATCTCGGAGGTGCCGCGAGAAAAGCTCAACCACTGCTTCCCCTGGAATGTTTTTTATTTGCAAAGCGTGGAGTACCGTCCCCAGGCCATCATCTGCCGCGGCAATTTGCGGGCGGATCCCACGGAAGCCTATGAGCGGGTGCAGCGCAATGTAGAAAACACTTTTGGCAAACGCTTCTTGGTGGTGCTGCAGGAGGGGTTTGCCGGCAAGCCTTTTTTTGCCTTGGTGCCCAACCCGGCGGCACGGCGCTCCCTAACCCGTCAGCAGGAGTGGCCTCTGCTGGCGCTGGGGCTGCTGCTGTTTACCTTTTGGACGACTCTCACTGCCGGGGCCCAGGCGGCTGGGGTCGGCCCTGACCGGCTGCTGCATCTCCCGTCTCTGCTGAAGGGGTTGCCCTACGCAGTTGGGATCCTGGCCATTCTGGGATCCCATGAGGGGATCCGCTACTGGGTGGCCCGCCGCCACGGCATCAAAACCTCGCTGCCCTATTTCATCCCGGTGCCCTTTGTGTTGGGAACTTTCGGGGCTTTCATCGAGCTGAAAGAGCCGGTGCCCAACCGCAAGGTGTTGTTTGATATTGCCATTGCCGGGCCGCTGGCGGGCAGCCTGGTTGCTTTGGCGATGTTGCTGCTGGGGCTGTCCTTTTCGGCGCCTGGGGATCCGCCGGCGGTGCCGGAGGGGCAGCCCACCCCAATTAGCTTCCATCGCATCGACCCACGCCTCTCGGTGCTGCTGGCGATCTTGGCGCGTATGGTGCTGGGGGATCAGTTGCAGCCGGGCCAGGTGATCGATCTGCACCCGCTGGCCTTTGCCGGCTGGCTGGGCCTGGTGGTGATCGCGTTTAACCTGGTGCCGGTGGGCCAACTGGATGGGGGGCACATTGTCCACGCGGTGTACGGGCAGCAGATGGGAGCCAATGTGGGCCGGGTAGCTCGCTGGCTGGTGCTGCTGTTGGCTTTGACGGTGCAGCCCTGGCTACTCTTGTGGGCGCTGCTGCTGTTTGTCATCTCCAGCGCCGACGAGCCGGCCCTCAACGACGTCACGGAGCTGGACGAGGGGCGGGATCTGCTGGGGCTGGGGATGCTGACGCTGCTGGTGCTGATCCTGCTGCCGGTGCCGCCCTTTTTGCAAAGCTGGCTGGCCTTGGCCTAGTTCGGGATAGGATCCAAACCACGTCAACCAGCTCAGCCCAGGCTATGCAAGCGGGTTTAATTGTCCAGAAGTACGGCGGCACCTCCGTCGGCTCCATCGAGCGCATCCAAGCCGTGGCCCAGCGGGTGGCCCACACGGTGGATCGGGGGCAGCGGGTGGTGGTGGTGGTCTCGGCCATGGGGGACGAAACCGACCGCCTCGTGGAGCTGGGGGAGCAGATCTTGCAGGGATCCCCGACCACGCCGGCCCAGTGGCGGGAGTGGGACATGCTCCTTTCCACGGGCGAGCAGGTAAGCATTGCCCTGCTGGCCTTGGCGCTGCAGCGCTTGGGCTATCCTGCCGTTTCGCTGACGGCGGCTCAGGTAGGGATTGTTACCACCCGGGATCACGGGCGGGCCCGCATTTTGCACATCCACACCGACCGCCTTTGGCAACACCTAGAGCGGGGAGAGGTGGTGGTGGTGGCCGGCTTTCAGGGCATCACCAGCCTAACTGAGCTGGAGATCACCACCCTGGGGCGGGGGGGATCGGACACCACAGCGGTGGCCTTGGCGGTGGCTTTGGGGGCAGAGCTGTGTGAGATCTACACCGATGTGCCGGGGATCTTTACCACCGACCCGCGCAAGGTACCCGAGGCCAGGCTGTTGCCGGAGATTACCGCCGACGAGATGCTGGAGCTGGCCAGCCTGGGGGCGCAGGTGCTCCACCCCCGCTCGGTGGAGATTGCCCGCAACTACGGCGTCAAGCTGCGGGTGCGCTCCAGCCTGGAACCGTTGCAGGCGGGATCCGAGGGCACCCTCATTCTTGCTCCCCCTCCCCGTCCTCGCCCCGCCGACAGCAGCATTGAGCTGGGCCAGGCAGTGGATACGGTGGAGCTGGATCGGGATCAGGCCAAGTTGGTGCTGGTGGGAGTGCCGGATCGCCCGGGCATTGCCGCGCAACTGTTCCAGGAAATTGCGGCAGCCGGGATCAATGTCGATTTAATCCTGCAGTCGCTCCACCTCAGTGCAGCCGAGGGATCCCCTATCAACGACATTGCTTTTACCGTCAGCCGGGCGCAGGCGGCCCAGGCGGCAGCCGTGGCGCGGCAGGTGGGCCAGGAGCTGGGGTGTAGGGAAGTCATCGTCGATGAGGCGGTGGCCAAAGTCAGCATTGCCGGGGTGGGGATGATGGGCCGCCCGGGCATTGCCGCCCAGATGTTCCAGGTGCTGGCAGAAGCTGGGATCAATCTCCAAATGATCTCCATGTCGGAGATCAAGGTGAGCTGTGTGGTGGCTGACGAGCGGGCCGGGGAGGCCGCCCTGGCGCTGGGGGAAGCGTTCCAGGTGATCCCCCATTTGCATCGGGTCAAGGCAGCCCCTTGCGGGGATCCCCGCCCAAGCGACCACCCGGTGCGCGGCGTTGCCCTGGATTTGAAGCAGTCGCGGCTGGGCCTGCGCAAGGTGCCGGATCGCCCGGGGACGGCTGCCCATCTGTTTGGACGCCTGGCCGCTGCCGGTATCATCGTCGACACCATCATCCAAAGCCAGCGGGGCTACCACAACGGGATCCCCAGCACCGACATCGCCTTTACGGTGCCTCAGGATCAGGCCAGGGCGGCTGAGGCCGTGTGCCGGCAGGTGGCCGAGGAGCTGCAGGCGGCGGAGGTCGAGACCGACCACGACATTGCCAAAGTCAGCATCGTCGGTGCCGGGATGGAAACATATCCCGGCGTGGCTGCCCGTTTGTTCAAGGCTCTGGCCGACGCCGGGATCAACATTGAGATGATCGGCACCTCAGAGATTAAGGTGAGCTGCGTGGTGCGGCGGGAGCAGGGGGTGCGTGCCCTCCAGGCCGCCCACCGTGCCTTCGGGCTGGATCGACCCTAGTCCACCTTGGCCGCTAGCAAGAGAGGAAAGTGGTGGGCGTTGGGGGCGTGCATGGCCTGGATCCCCAGATTGGCGCGGTTGATCAAATCGGCGTAGGTGGGGATGAACCGGCCTTGGCTGTCCAGGAGGGACTGGTTAAAGTTAAAGCCATTGAGGTTAAAGGCCATGAGGCCGATGCCGATTGCCGCCGCCCAGATCCCTAAGGTAGGCAGGGCCGCCATCCAGAAGTGGACAGAGCGGCTGTTGCGCCAGCCAAGGCTGGGGATCCCCAACCGCCCCAAGAAGGCGTAGTGGCCGGCCAGGAAGTTGTAGGTGACCTCCTGCTGGCCAAAGCGGTAGCCGGCATTGACTGACTCCTCTTCTGAAGTCTCCCGGATCAGGCTAGAGGTTACCAGGGAGCCGTGGAGAGAAGCCAGTAGGGCGCCGCCGAACACCCCCGCCACTGCCAGTTGGTGCAGCGGGTGCATGAGGATGTTGTGTTCCGCCTGGAAGGCCAGCATGAAGTGGAAGGTGCCGGCAATGCCCAGCGGCAGCCCCTCCGAAAAGCTGCCCTGGCCGATGGGATAGACCAAGAGCACCGCCGTCGCAGCCGCCGCTGGGGCGGAGAAAGCCACCGCAATCCAGGGGCGCATGCCCAGCCGGTAGCTCAGCTCCCACTGCCGGCCCAAATAGCACCAGATGCCGATTAAAAAGTGGAGCACGATGAGCTGGTAGGGGCCGCCGTTGTAGAGCCACTCCTCCAAAGAGGCAGCTTCCCAGATGGGGTAAAAGTGCAGGGCAATGGCGGCTGAGGTGGGCACCACCGCCGCAGAAATGAGGTTATTGCCCCCCAACAAAGAGCCGATCACCGGCTCGCGGATCCCGTCCACATCCACCGGCGGAGCGGCAATAAAAGCGATAACAAAACAGAAGACCGCCGCCAACAACGTCGGGATCATCAATACGCCAAACCAGCCGATGTAAAGCCGATTTTCGGTGCTAGTGATCCATTGGCAAAAACTTTCCCAGCTCCAGAGCCGCCGTGCGGCAGCGGAGCGCCGAACAACCACACTCATAGGCCAACTCCTAGAAAATTTGAGGAGAGCTTTCTCCCACTTGCTCTTAGCAAAGTGACCTCAGGAAGTTACTCAGCCTTGCCCTGAGGATTCTTCTCCTTCCACGCTAGACAGTCTCAAGAAAACTGCCAAGGATACCTAACGTCTGCAGCCAAAATGTGAAATAAATTGATTTATCGATACAAACATGCAGATTAGTATTGCAGTTTATATTCCACCCCTTTTCCCAGGCCTCAAGAGCCAGTTTTTGCAGTCGAGAACTTCAGGATTTCTTAAGGTGGAGGTCTTAAGGATTTCTTCAGAAAAGCAACCCCGGCAGGCTCCTATCGCCCAATTTCGGCGTGAAACTCCTGCAGGGACTTCACCCCCAGGGATCCTGACTGCAGAGCGCGGATGGCGGCGGCGGTAGCCCTGGCTCCAGCCAGAGTAGTGACCAAAGGGATCTTGTAGGCCAGGGCGGTGCGGCGGATCTTCTGCGCATCCTGTTGGGCTTCGCCGCCAGAAGGGGTGTTGACGATGAGCTGAATCTGGCGGTTTTTGATGGCGTCGATGACGTGGGGCCGGCCCTCGTGCAGCTTGAGCACCTTCTCGACCGGGATCCCGTGCTCGGCCAGCACTTTTTGGGTGCCGGCAGTGGCCAGCAGGCGAAAGCCCAGCTGGACAAACTCTTGGGCCACCGGGATCACCGCCTGCTTGTCGCGGTCGCTGACGCTGATGAACACCGTGCCCTCTAGGGGCAGGTCCTGGCCGGCAGCCAGTTGCGCTTTGGCAAAGGCGCGGCCAAAGTCGGTGTCAATGCCCATCACCTCCCCAGTAGAGCGCATCTCCGGCCCCAGCAGCGTGTCGGTGCCGGGGAACTTGTGAAACGGCAGCACCACTTCCTTAACAGCCACGTAGGGCGGGATCACCTCCTGGGTAAAGCCCAGCTCTGCCAGGGTTTTGCCGCTCATCACCTGGGCAGCGTAGGCGGCCAGGGGGTGGCCAATGGCTTTGCTGACAAACGGCACGGTGCGGGAAGCGCGCGGGTTGGCTTCCAGAACGTAAACCTGCTCTTTCTGGACGGCGTATTGGACGTTAATGAGCCCCACCACCTTGAGAGCTTGGGCCAACTTCACCGTCCAGTCGCGGATCACCTGCAGCACAGCAGGGCTGAGAGTGCGGCTGGGCAAGACACAGGCAGAATCCCCGGAGTGGATCCCGGCCTGCTCGATGTGCTCCAGGATCCCGCCAATGGTTACAGCCCCGGTGTGGTCGGCAATGGCATCCACATCCACCTCCACCGCGTCTTCCAGAAACTGGTCCACCAGCACGGGACGGTCGGGATCCACCGCCACGGCTAGCTGCATGTAGCGCCGCAGGTCTTGATCCGAGTAGACAATCTCCATGGCCCGTCCCCCCAGCACATAGCTGGGCCGCACCACCACCGGGTAGCCGATGCGGCGGGCAATCTCCAGGCTTTCTTCCACGCTGCGGGCAATGCCGTGGGCCGGCTGGCGGATCCCCAATTCCTGGAGCAGGCGCCCAAAGCGGCCGCGATCCTCGGCTATGTCGATGGAGTCAGGAGAGGTGCCCCAGATGGGGGCCTGGGCTGCTGCCAGCCCCTGGGCCAGCTTCAGGGGGGTTTGGCCGCCAAACTGCACGATTAGGCCCAGCGGCTGCTCCGCTTCCACCAGGTTCATCACTTCCTCATGGGTCAGGGGCTCGAAGTAGAGGCGATCGGCGGTGTCGTAGTCGGTGGAAACGGTTTCTGGGTTGGAATTGACCATGAGGGTCTCATACCCCAGGCGGCTGAGGGCATAGGCGGCGTGGCAGCAGCAGTAGTCGAATTCGATCCCTTGGCCGATGCGGTTGGGGCCGCCCCCCAGAATCATCACCTTTGGCTTGGTGGTGGGAAAGATCTCGGATTCGCTCTCGTAGGTGGAGTACTGGTAGGGGGTAGCGGCCTCGAACTCGGCGGCGCAGGTGTCCACCGTCTTGTAGGTGGGGATCACCCCCAAGCTCTGGCGACGGGCCCGCACCTGGGCTTCCCTGGAGCCGGTCAGGTGGGCGATCTGCCGGTCGCTGAAGCCCATTTGCTTAAGGTGGCGCAGATCCTCAGCCGTCAGGGATCCCAATTCCCGCCCCTTGAGGACCTGCTCCACCTCCACCAGCTCCTGCAGCTTGTCGATAAACCAGGGATCGATGTGGGTAAGCTGAGCAATTTCCTGAACGGAAAAGCCCATGAGCAGAGCCGTGCGGATGGTCAAGAGGCGCAAGGGGTTGGGGGTGCGCAGGTTGGCCCGCACCTCCTCTGGGGTTGGGAAGACTTCAGGCCGGTCGCTGCCAAAGCCGGGGCGGTCGATCTCCAGGGATCGCAAGGCCTTCTGGATGGACTCCTGGAAGGTGCGGCCAATGGCCATCGCCTCCCCCACCGACTTCATCTGGGTTGTCAAAACGGGCTCTGCCCCAGGAAACTTTTCAAAGGCAAAGCGGGGGATTTTGGTGACCACATAGTCAAGGGTGGGCTCGAAGCTGGCCGGGGTTTTGCGGGTGATGTCGTTGGGGAGCTCCGGCAGCGTGTAGCCTACGGCCAGCTTGGCGGCGATCTTGGCAATGGGAAACCCAGTGGCCTTGCTGGCCAAAGCAGAAGAGCGGGAAACCCGCGGGTTCATCTCGATCACCCGCACCTCGCCGTTGGCGGGGTTGACGGCAAACTGCACGTTGGATCCCCCGGTTTCCACCCCAATCTCGCGCATGATGGCGATGGCGTAGTCGCGCAGCCGCTGGTACTCCTTGTCGGTGAGGGTCTGCGCCGGGGCCACGGTGATGGAGTCGCCGGTGTGAACCCCCATGGGGTCGATGTTTTCAATCGAGCAGATGATCACCACGTTGTCCGCCAGATCCCGCATCACCTCCAACTCAAACTCCTTCCAGCCGATCACCGACTCCTCCACCAGGATCTGAGAGACCGGGCTGGCCTCCAGGCCGGCGGCGCAGATCTCTTCAAATTCTTCTTGGTTGTAGGCCACCCCTCCCCCTGTGCCCCCCAGGGTATAGGCGGGGCGGATGATGAGGGGATAGCCGATCTCGTGAGCGATCTGCTTGGCTTCGGCCAGGCTGCGGGCCAGCCCCGAGCGCGGCACCGCCAGGCCAAGCCGCTGCATCGCCTGCTTAAACAGCTCCCGATCCTCGGCTTTTTCGATGGCCTCCCGCTTGGCCCCGATCAGCTCCACCCCGTACTGGTCCAAGATCCCGCGCCGGGCCAGCTCCACCGCTACATTGAGGGCCGTCTGTCCCCCCATGGTGGGCAGCAGGGCATCGGGGCGCTCCCGCTCGATGATCTGGGCCACGAAGTCCGCCGTCACCGGCTCGATGTAGACGCGATCCGCCATACTGGGATCCGTCATGATGGTGGCCGGGTTGGAGTTGACCAAGATCACCTCGTAGCCCTCTTCTCGCAGGGCTTTGCAGGCTTGGGTGCCGGAGTAGTCGAACTCGCAGGCTTGGCCAATGACGATCGGCCCCGCTCCGATGAGCAAGATCTTGTGAATGTCGGTACGGCGCGGCATAGGGATCCCAGGGGTGGCAGGGTCAGCCTTCTATTGTAGAGGTCGCCTGCAGGTCAAGTTGCTCAACGGACAGGGAAACGTCCTGCTGTCAACGCTATCTTTGCGGCAAAGCCATCCATGGATCTGCCGATCGAGGAGACGCTCTACGGCCACTCCAATTGTTCGCAACGTTGATGGGGCCATTGTCAAAGTTCTGAAAGAAAGGGCTAGGCCTCACGGTGGGAGTGCAGAAGCCGAACATCGCAAAATCCTCAAGCAAGTCTTACTCCAACTTGCAAAAAAGTCCTTTGCCAAGTGCTCGGATCGATCCCAAACATTGGTGAAGATTCGGACTTCGAGCGGATGCAAGAAGATAACACCGCCCACGATGTATTGGCTTGACACGAGCGTTATCAACCCGTTCGAGCCTTCATAACAAGCCGCGGTAGCGAATAAAAATTAAAATCGCCGCCCAGGATCCCAGCGCCACCTTGATGGCCACCAAAATGTTGAGGATTGGGATCCAGCCGCCGCTAAAAAGTGCCCCCAGCTCGCCCTTGGGTAGTTCCCAACCGGCCAGGGCGATTACAGCCACCCCGATAAACGTCACCACCGACAGCTTCTCCCACATCGCGGCTTGCCACCGCTTGTAGATGGCCTCCATCCAGGTCGAAGAGGCGGTGATCGCCACCAAGCCAATCGCCGTTCCTCCCGCCACGCCGGCAGCAAACCCCCCGCCCGGCGTCAGGTGACCCCGAATGGCCAGCTCCACCCCAATCAGAGCGGAGATGGTGGCCCCCACCCGCGCCAACACAATTGAGGGAATATCGGTAAACTGAGCTACATTGGCCGTCGGTCGCTCATCCGCCAGCAGGTACTGCGCGCCCAGAATGGCCGTAGAAAACACGACGACTTCAAAGACGGTGTCGTAAAGGCGGTTGCGCAGGATCAAGCCCGTCACCGTATTGGGCACGCCGCTTTCTCCGGCCAGAACCGCCACAGGCTCAAAGGCAGGAGAAACAGCTCCCGCGTCGGCAACCATGAGCTGCAAGGCTGCCAGCAGCGCCGCCACCCCGTACAACCACCTCATGGCAGGAGGACCTCAGAAAGCAGGGCTTGTTGCGTCAAGATGGCCTGCAGGCGGGGCACGCGCGTTACCAAGCGATACTCTGCCACCTCCTCATCGGGCTCAAGGGCAATGGTGTGCACCTCCCGGCTGTGAAGGGCAGCCAACAACGCCTCTGCACTTCCATAGACGGCCAACTCCAGACGCATGTGGTACTGCTGTAGCCCTTGGCGCATCTGCTGTAACAACTGCTGTGCTGCTGAGGTCCTGGCCGCCAACAGAGGACTGTCTTCGAGAACGCCCAAGCGCATACTCAACGAGGAACGCACCGCGATGGCATAGAGCGTAATGGACAGCATGGTGCCCACCAGCGCCTCAGTAAGCGCCACATCCGCCGCCCCAAACAAGGCATAGATCAGAGCAGCGATGGATCCCAGAATGCCGCGCATCACCAAGGCATGATAGGGATTGGTCTGGGTCACCACCAAGGCAGCCGTCAAGGGCAACAGCAGGGCGATCACCAGCAACAAAGTCTCTTCCATCCTGTCCTCCTATAGGGACTTGCGCTGCGAGCAAAAGGCCAGCACATAGCCCAAGATGGTGTTCCAAATGGCCAAGGAAATCAGGGCCAACACCAGCAGAGGCCACTCCCTTGGGATCCGCAGCAACAGCCCCAGCATGATGCTCATGGATCCCAGCGTGTCCGACACCGAAAGGCCGTGCAGCTTAAACAAAATCGAGCGATCCCCAAGGAGCGGCGCTGTTCCCCACAGCCAAAACAGCACCCCGATCCCAAACAGAAGATAGCTGAGAGCCTCCACCAAAACTTCCATGTTGATTCCCCTTAAAGCATTTCCAAGCGCTTGAGCACGTGGGCCAGCAGCATTAGGGCTGCATTGCCCACCGACAAAATCAAGACCCCCACAATCCCGATCATCCAGTCATCCCGCACCACAGATACCACCAAAACCAGGATGGCCGTCTTGGTCGATAAGCTGGCAAAAGCCAGCATCGTCTGCCAAATATCCTCCTTCAGCCAGGCGGCATACAGCGGCAGGCATAGGGTCAAAGTCAGCAGAAACAGCAGTAGATTCACGCCTCCTCCCGCGGCTTGAGCAGATGCACCTCGTAGGTGCCTTGGGCATCGCAATTGAGCACAATGGTTTTGGGCGTAAAAGTAATCAAAAAGATGTCGAGAAACACTAGTCCCGCCGAACGATTGGGGAGAGTTTGTTTGTATACAACCTCCTCTACGGTGTGGGGTCTGAGGATCATCTCAAAGGCCTCCCAGTAAGCTTTCGGAACGGCGAAAACGATCTCCCTGAGCACCCGCCCCCAATCCCGCCACCGCACCGGCGCAGAGGCCTGCCGAGGCAGCAGCAGCGTCGCCGCCACCCCGATGGCCACATTGTCCCAACTCAGATTACCCGTCAGCAAAAACCAAATCAAAAGCCGCAGGCCAATTTCCAGCAAGCCCAACTCAGGGTAGCGCCACATGGTTCACTCCACTTAGCAGAATCCAGGCCAGCACCAACACCACGCTCAAGCCGCCCACCACTGCCTCTAGCCCTTCATCCAGACGCCATCCCTTCACAGGAATTCGCTCCCAAAACCAGCCCAGCGGGATCCCGAGGCCCAAGCTAAGGAACGCCTTGATGAGATTATCGACGTCATAGGCCGCTGGCAGCCAGAACCAGAGCAAGCCCCCGCCCCAAAGGACTAGGGCCACCTTGTCTGGCCAACCGGCTGCCGGGGTAGTGTCCCCGTTTGTTTGAGAAGGAAAAGCTCGCAGCACCCGCACGGCTATGCAGGTGGTGCCGACAGTAACCCCCACCAGCAGCCACTCGTGCCAGGGATCCAGAGCTGACAAGCTAAGGGCCTTGGCTGCATAGCCCAAAGTGCCGGGCACCCCCGCCAGCGAGGCCGTCCCCAAGATCAGCAGCGACCAGCGCCAGCGATTGGTTATCGCAGCCCCGACAAACAACAAGGGCTTCGCCAGCCCATGGGCCAGGCCGTACAAACCCGCCCACTGGGGTGCAGCGATGACAAATCCCATCTGCGACACCGAGCTCCAGGCCAAAAGGCGCTGGGGCGTGCTGGCCATCAAAGCCAGAAGGATCCCAAAGACCGCCGCGCCTGCGCTGAAGTAGGGCAGCCCCTGCGCCAAGACGGGCGAGAACTCGCTGCAGCGCACAAGGGCCATGGCGCCTGCTTTTGTAGTAAAACCGCTGAGCACCGCCGCAATGACAGGATCGGCAGTGGCGTAGGTGAGGGGCAGCCACAGGCCGGCGACGAAGACTGCCCCCTTGGCCAGAAGGCCAACGGCAATCAAGGCAAGAGCCGTGGGGTCGGCCAGGGCCAAGCCGCTCATCGCCAGGGATCCGGTGCGCACATAGACCAGCATGGATCCCACCAGGTAGAGGAGCATGGCCACATTGCTCATGAACAGGTAGCGCAGCCCCACCCAGAGCTGACGGTCGCAAGAGCGGTGCGGGGCGCTTTCCCCCAGGATCGGCTGGGACTCTGCTCGGCGACTGTAGGTGAGCAGCAAAAACACGCCGATGCTGAGCACCTCCAGGGCCACATAGACGCTGATCAGGTCAGCGCTGATGACGACGGCGTTGGCGCTGCCGTGGACGATCAGCAACTGCATGGCCAGAAAGCGGCTGCCCACAAAGCGCCGATCCAAATACAGGGCCACCCCAAGGGTGACCAGGCCATGGGCCAGGAGCATGGCCGCGGCGTTGCCATCGATCCGCAACGTCACCCCGAAGTGATCCAGCAACTGGAGCTCCAACGGCGCAGCAGTTGCCCCTGGCAGGCCTCCCTGCTGCACTGCGTAGGCTATCGTCAGTCCAGCCATGATGACCAGGCTGGGACGGGTCAAAGCCGGCAGCAAGTAGGTGGCAAAGGCCAGCCAAAAGGGCAGTGCCACCCAGACCAACGTCGGTTCGGTCGTCAGCTCAGTCATCAGCTACCGCCTGCTCAATACTCTCCACTTCCAAGGTGGGATGATCGCGGGACAGCTTCATCACCCCCACCAACATCAGGGCTTGTACCGACAGGCCGATGACGATGGCCGTGAGGATGATTCCTTGCGGAACCGGGTCGGCATAGTCCACCTGGCGCCAGGGCTTGTAGATGGGAGTGAACACGCCGGTGCGGGCGGCCCAAATGACAAAAAAGGCGATGACCCCGGTGCTCATCACATCCATGGCCAAGATTTTCATGATCAGATTGCGCTTGACCACCACTCCCCAAAAGCCCAGCAGGATCGTAAGGATAATTGCAGCGTGTGCCATGGGTACCTTGCCGTTTGAGCCTCGATGGTGATTTTCCATTCAGCTAGAAGCCGCAGGAGCCCTGCTCCGTACCCCCCTATATCCCCCCCGTATACGGGGGGACTAGGGGGCCGGGGGCCGGGCCGGTCAGTGACGGGAGAAATGCGGTCTGTTGATGTACCATCACAGCATGACTCAAGTCCTGACCATCTCCTGCAAGCTCAAGGTATCTAATTCCCAAGCCGCCAAGCTGGATGCGACTCTGGACGCCTTTGTGCAGGCCTTGAACTGGGTCAACCAAAACACGCCGGAGAAGATCCTCAACGCCCTTAAGCTCCAATCTCTGGGTTACCGCGACATCCGTGCCCGCTTTGGCCTATCCAGCAACCTGGCACAACAGGTATGCAGACGGGTGGTATCTGCCCGCAAGACTGCCAGCCAGAAAAAACCGTCCGGTCAAAGCCTTCAAGGCGGGCTTCGTGACCTACGCTGCCCGCATCTTCTCCTTCCGAGCGAAAGACTGGACAGTATCGCTCACCACCGTTGAGGGGCGGGAACGGTTGGAGCTGTCCATCGGCAACTATCAACGAGGGATGCTGGCCGGCACCAATCCCCAATCGGCCACGGTGGTCAAACGCAAAGAGGGTTCTTACTCCATCCAGATTTGTGTGGAGCATGACCTGCCGGAGCCGCAAAACACCGCCAAGGTCATGGGGGTGGACTTGGGTAGAAAAGACATTGCACACACCTCAGAGGGGGATAACTGGCATGGACAGCCGTTGAACCAGGTCAGAGACCACTACTTCTGGTTGAGAGCGATCCTCCAACAAAAAGCCAGTCAGGGCAGACGCAGTTCACGGCGGAGATGTCGGGAACTGCTGCAACGGCTGTCTGGTCAGGAGAGACGCTTGCAAACCTGGGTCAATCCCTGCATCTCCAAGGCTATTGTTTCCAGGGCAAAGGCGACCGATAGCACGATTGCCTGGGCAGACCTCACTGGAATCAGAGAGCGTGTCAACTCACAGCCGCGCAACAAAACCGAGCGTCGGCGGTCCAATAGTTGGGCGTTCTATCAACTGAGGCAGTTTGTGTACTACAAGGCGCTGCGGGCTGGGGTGAAGGTTGTGGTGGGACGCAGACTACAACGGAGCGTTAGCATCAGCGAAGCGTAGCGCCTATGTCATTGCACTTTTGGGGGCTGCTGTAAACCAGCCGCCCTACATCCCCCCGTATACGGGGGGAAGGGGGGCGGTCGGAGTCGGGTAGTTTACTATCCAACTTCCGCAGCCGCAGCAGCCAGATGGCGACATCTCGTCCGAGGGATCCGCCCAGACGCAGCCGGGATCCCCAGGGCTGAGGCTCGAGGTCGCTGAAAATAAGCTGGAAACACACTGGGCCGTTTCCGGTCTTCGCCCCGCTTCCCTAAGCCCCCTCTGGATATGGAGAGAGCTCTTGTACGCTGCCTTGGGATGGAATAGCTTCATGGAGTTGGCGTAATGGCCGTCAATTTGCATTAGGACTATATTGCAGTCGGCTATCATGAAGCCAAAACTGTTCTTGTCGGATGGATTAGTCTCGTTCGACGATCTGCAGCGATGCCCAGTTCTGCTGAGTCTCTGTCCTCTCCGCTTCCCCAAGGCGAGGCCCTCAAGCCCTCGGTGGTGGCGGCGCGGGAGCCTTTTTTGGGGCTGCTGAGGGATCTGGCACGGGCTTACCAAGCCTTTGAAAATTACGCCGGCGCTCACATTCGGCAGATGGGGCTGACTGCCCCCCAATTTGACGTGTTGGTAACCCTCGGCAACACCCCCGGCCTGACGATGAATGTCCTGGCCCAGAAGACACTGGTTACCAAGGGGACGCTGACCGGGATCGTGGATCGCCTGGAGCAGAAGGGGTTGGTGCGCCGCGAGGTACCCCCAGAAAACCGCCGCTGCTTCAAGATCGTGCTTACCGAAGAGGGGGAAAAACTGTTTGAGCAGGTTTTCCCGGCCCATGTGGCCTACCTAAAGGAGCGCTTTCAGAAGTTGGATCCAGAAGAGATGGCCCAGATCCAGGCTTGCCTGAAAAAGCTGCAGTCTATTTTCCATCTCCCTCGGGGGCAGACCCAGGATTGTTGAGGAGGCCTCTTACCCCAAGACCCAGAGCATCAAGACGACGCCCAGGGTAACGGCGGCAAAGAGGGCGTAGCTAATCCGGCGCAGCGGCTGCAGTTGCATGGCATGTAGATCCTTAAGCCAGCCCAGCCCCAGCGATTCCACAAAGCGATCCAGCACGGCCTGCATGGGGTAGGCGTAAACGGATCCCTGTTCTTTGAAGTTCACCAGCAGGACCAGCAGCGTGGCGTAGCCCCAGAGGAGGCCCCAGAGCACAGCACTCAACCCGATCAAGATGGGCTCAAGCATCGAGCTTCCTTGGCCTTCGGTAGGCGTGACCCCCGCTTCCTCAGTGTGACGAAGTTTTGCAAGATGGAAGGGTTGGATCCCATTTTCAGGCTCTTTTCTGCTTGAAGCCACATCCAGGCCTGCTTTTTAGGACAGGGGAAGGAGGGTTGTCCAACGCAAAAGATGGCAGACTAGGGTTACCTGCCCTACCTCTTCTGGACGAGTCCCTATGAGCTCTCGCTACCTGCTGCTCCCCGCCGAGCCCAAATCGGTCGGTATTGCCTATCTCCTCTGGGCGCTGGGCATATTCGGCATCTGCGGTGTCCATCGCCTCTACTTGGGCAAGACTGTGACGGGCCTTCTCTGGCTTTTGACCTTTGGGCTCTTGGGCTTTGGCCAGTTGATCGACCTGTTTCTGATCCCAGGCATGGTGGACGACCACAACTTCAAGCTGGCCGTCTTGCAGGGGATCCGCCCCTCTCCGGCTCCCGCCAAGGGGGTCTCGGCGCCGCCTCAGCCTTTGAAGGGTCAGGCTTTGATGCGGGAGATCCTGCGGCTGGCGCAGCAGCGGCAGGGGATCCTCACCCTCTCGGAGATCGCCATCGAACTGCCTGCTGATTTTGACGAGATTGAAAAGGCGCTGCGAGAGCTGAGCCGCCGGGGCATCGCCTCCCCCGAGAACAACCTAACCACCGGCGCCGTGGAGTACCACTTCCCTCACCTGTTGCGCTCCCCTGGCGACCGACGCTCCCTCTGACAACGTCCTACTGGGATCCCAGGATGCCGCGCTGTTTGGCTAGCTGCATCGCCCGGCGAAAGGCCAGCAGCCCCAAGGCGAAGTAGAACACGCCGCTGGCCAGAGCCATGAGCAGCCGCAAGGGATCCAAACCCGCCTCCCGCACCATCACATCTCGCAGCAAGCCGGCCCCCGCCGTCATGGGCAGCATCTGCCCCAGCCACTTCAGGGATCCCGACCACTCTTCTGTGGGGGTGGCCAACAGAAACAGCAGGCCAAATTGGCTGAGGATCAACAGTTGTTGGATGCGCTTCCAAATCAAGGCGGCGGATCCCAGCAAAAACGAGAAGCCATAGGCCCCCAGCACCACGCTCGCCAACGGCAACAACAGGGTGGGGGGAAAGTGCAGCCGGCTGCCGGTAAGCAACAGGATGATCCCCAAGATAACGACAACGGTTGAAAAGCGCAGCACCAAGCTGGCGCAGGCCCGCGCCAAAAACAGGGTGGCCGCCGAAAAGGGCGAGAGCAACACCTGCTCCAAGGTGCCTGTCTGGGCTTCCACCTGCAGGTTGAGGGCAATGTCGTTGACCACAAAAATGACCAGCGTCCAGAGCACATAGCCAATCACCACCGCATCCAGCCGTTGTCCAAACTGCGAGGCCGGCCCCGCCACATACTGAGCGCCGGCAAAGAGGGCATAGAAGAAAAAAGTGGTGATCAGGATCCCGCCCAGGGCTTCTGCCGGATAGCGGATGTACTGGATCCAGGCCCGCTTCAGCTCGGCCCAAAATAGGTACAGCAGTGGCCTCATCCCTGCTCCCTTCTCCTTTTCAACAGCTTGAGGAAAATGTGGGTGAGATCCGCTTCCTCGCGCTTGATCCTGAGCAAGGGCAAGGGCTTGAGGATCTCCAGCACCTGATACAAAGTCTCCGAGGAGCCGCTGAAGCGCAGCTGATGGGATCCCAGGATCTCCACCCCTTGCTGGGCCAGGCGTTCCGCCCGGCTGGGATCCAGCTTCTGCTCCAACTCAATCCGGTAAGAGCCGGCGGCGCCGGCAAACTGCCGGATCATCTCCTGCGTGGGAGCTTGGGCAATAATTATCCCCCGCTCGATCACAGCCACTTGGTCTGAGAGCGCCTCGGCTATATCCAGTTGGTGGGTGGTGAGGAGAATGGCCCGACCTGAAGCGGCAATTTGGCGGATCAAGGATTTCACCGCTTGGGCGGCTTCTACATCCAACCCCAAGGTAGGCTCATCCAGCAACAGCAGAGCCGGCTGGTGCAGAAGGGCAACAGCAATGGCCACCTTCTGCTGCATACCCCGCGAAAGGGTTTGCACGGCAACATCCCGCTTCTCCCCCAGGCCAAAGGTCTCCAGCAGCTCTGCCCCCCGTTGGCGAGCCGTTCTGGGGGATAACCCCCGCAGCACGCCAAAGTACTCCAGGTTTTGCAAGGGGGTAAGCCGCCAGTAGAGGTTGCGATTGCCTTCCAGCACCGCTCCCACCTGGGCCAGCGCACCCGGATCGGCGTGGGGATCCCGCCCCAGGATGCGCACGCTGCCGGCATCGGGCTGGATCAGCCCGGCGATCATCTTGATGGTGGTGGTCTTGCCGGCCCCGTTGGGCCCCAGAAAAGCCAGGATCTCCCCTGCCGCAATCGCCAGGGAGACATCCACCACTGCCCGAACCTCCTTGCCCCCCTGCCGGTAGGTTTTCTGAAGGTGGTGGGCTTCTAGAACCTTCATGGGGCAAACACGAGGCAAAAGGGAGTGCAAAAGTTCCACCCGAGAAGGGCCGGCCATCCATCCCAGTTTCTCACGGCAGAGCCCAGCCCCCCCGCAGCCAGGACTAGGTGGCTGTTGGGATCCGGGCTTCCATCAGGGCCAAGCTCATTTTGTCCAGCCACTGCAAAAGGTTCTCCAGTTGCTGGGCCGCAGGCACCATTCCCAGGCCCCGCACCGTCACCTTGCCCGGCTGATAGACAAAGCGAGACTGCAAATGGGCCGGCAGGGCTTCCTTGAGGCGGTTCCAGGCCGGCTCCTCCATGGGGGTTTCCAAAAGCACATGCTCCTTGGCCGGCCTAATGCGGGAAAAGCCCAGCGTGCGGGCCAAAATCTTCAGCTCCATCACCCGCAGCAGCTCCTGGGTGGGCTTGGGCAAGGGGCCAAAGCGATCCTGCCATTCCTGGGCAATTTGCAACAGTTCGACCCGAGAGCCGGCAGCCGCCAATTGGCGATAGGCCTGCATCTTTTGATCTTCGTCAGGGATATAGCTCTGCGGGATCATGGCCGTTATATTGAGGTCAATTTGCGTGTCTTCCACCTGCGGGATCTCTTGGCCGCGAATTTCTCGAATCGCCTCTTGCAACATCTCCAAGTAGAGATCAAAGCCCACCGCGTTGAGTTGTCCGGATTGCTGAGTTCCCAAGAGGTTGCCAATGCCGCGAATTTCCATGTCCCGCAGCGCCAACTGATAGCCGGATCCCAGTTGGGTAAATTCCTGAATGGCCTGCAGGCGCTTGCGGGCCTCTTCGGTGAGGATGCCATCTTCTCGGTAGAACAGCCAAGCATGAGCTTGGATCCCGGCCCGGCCCACCCGTCCTCGCAATTGGTAAAGCTGAGCCAGACCAAACTCCTGGGCATTTTCGATCAAAATAGTGTTGACACGGGGAATATCTAAACCGGATTCAATAATGGTGGTGCAGACCAAGATATCGATTTCTCCGTTGTTAAAAGCCAGCATGGTCGCTTCCAGCTCCCCTTCCGGCATCTGCCCATGGGCAATGGCAATGCGGGCACCGGGCACCCATTCCCGCAATTTGGCGCTGGTCTCTTCGATCCCTTCAATGCGGTTGACCACATAAAAGACTTGCCCGCCGCGATCCAACTCTTGGCGGATAGCCGTGCGAATGACCTCAGGATTGTAGGGAGAAAGGTGAGTTTTAATCGGGCGCCGCGAGGGCGGGGGAGTCTGGATCAGGCTCATTTCCCTCAACCCCGACAAAGCCATGTACAGCGTGCGGGGAATGGGGGTAGCCGTAAGGGTGAGCACATCCACCTGGGTTTTGAGGAGTTTAATTTTCTCTTTTTGGTTGACGCCAAAGCGCTGTTCTTCGTCAATGACCAGAAGACCCAAATCGCGAAACTGCACATCCTTGCCCAAAAGTTGGTGGGTGCCCACAATGACATCGAGTTCGCCACTTTTGAGGCGGGCCAGGATCTCTTTTTTCTCTTCGGGAGTGCGGAAGCGGTTGAGCAGGCCCACTTGAATGGGGTAGGGGGCAAAGCGCTCTTTGAGGGTGTGGTAGTGCTGCTGAGTGAGAATGGTGGTTGGCGCCAAAAGGGCAACTTGTTTGCCGGCGGTTACGGCTTTGAAAATGGCGCGGATGGCCACTTCCGTTTTGCCAAAACCCACATCCCCGCACAGCAGCCGATCCATGGGGCGGGGAGACTCCATATCCCGCTTGATCTCCTGGACGGCGCGAATTTGATCCGGTGTTAGAGGATAGGGAAAAGACTCCTCAAACTCCTGTTGCCAAGGAGAATCGGGCGGGAAGGCATAGCCCTCCTGTTCGGCCCGTTTGGCGTAGAGCTGCAGCAGGTCAAGGGCCACTTTACGCAGGCTCTTTTTGACTTTTTGCTTGGTCTTTTCCCAGGTGCTGCCGGACATTTTGTGCAGTGCAGGGGGCCCATCTCCACTGGCCCGGTAGCGCGAGAGGGAGTTGACCTGGTCGGCAGCCACCCGCAACAAGCCATCGCTGTATTGAATGACCAGGTATTCTCGGGTTTCGCCGCCAATGGTGAGGCTTTCCAGCCGTAAGAACTGGCCGATGCCATGGGCCTTGTGGACAACAAAATCCCCCGGCTTGAGCAGGTTGGGATCCACCTGGCGGGAGCTGGCCTGGCGGCGCTTGCGCACATAGGTGGGGGTGGCCAGGCTGTGCTGGCCGAAAAACTCGCGGTCGGTGAGCACCACCCACCCCAGCGTGGGCAGGAGAAACCCCTCCAGATCTGCCAAGCCGGAGTACTTCAGGGCCACCGGCGTGTAGGACTGGAGCTGGCGCTCGATGGCGGGGAAGTCTTTGGGGTTGGGCACATACTGGGCCGGGCAGTCGTGTTCCTGCAGCAGGGCCACGGTGCGGGAGGGCTGGGCAGAGAGGATCCACACCTGCAACTGCTGCTTGCGGTACTCGCGCAGGGTTTTGGCCAGGGATCCAAACTGGTGGGGGATGGTAGGAACGGGCCGGCTTTTCAGGTCGATGGCGGCGGATTCGGCGGGGTCGGAGCTGGCAAAGGCGCGGGCCAACAGGCGGGGGAAGGGATCCCATTCAGGGGCCTCGAGATCGAAGGGGCGGTGGAAGGGGAGCAGAGCCGGCTCGGCAGCCTGGGCCAACTGCCACTGCTCTTGGGCGTGGTCTAGCCACTGCCGGCTGTGGGCCTGGCACTGCTCCGGCTCGTCGATCAGGATCAAAGTATCGGGATCCAAGTAGCTCAGCAGGTTGGCCGGAGGATCGTAGAGCAGGCCGAGAAAACGGCGCAGGCCTTCAGGGGGGGCGGATCCCTGCGCTAGCTGCTGCCGCAGGGCGGGGGAAAGCTGCTCCATCTTTTCCTGGAGCGCCGGCCAGAGGATGGGTCCATAGCCGGTGGGGGTCAGCCAGACAGAGGGGATCCCGTCTTGAGAGCGCTGGCTCACCGGGTCAAACTCCCGCAGCCGCTCCAGCTCGTTGCCAAACCACTCCAGGCGCACCGGCCACTCGCAGGCCACCGGGAAAATATCGAGAATATCGCCCCTCTGGCTCCACTGCCCCTCGCTTTCCACCAGGCTTACCCGCTGATAGCCCAGACGACTCAACTGCTGCCCCAACTGCTGCGGCGACAGCTCCGCGCCGGGTTCCAGCTTGAGGCAGAAGGACTGAAACACCTCTGGTGGGGGAAGGTGGGGTTGTAAGGCCCGCTCCGTAGCCACAATGGCCATGCCCTTTCTGCCCTGGAGACAGTCGGCCAGCACCTGCAATTGTCCCCACACCAGCTCCGGCTCCAGGTCAAACGGCTCGTAAGGGGAAGCCTCGGAGGTGGGATAAAGCTGCACGCTCTCCCAGCCCATGCCCTCCAGTTGCGCCGTCCAGCGGCCCGCCTCTTCCAAAGTGGCAGTCACCACCAGCAGGGATCTTCCCTCCTGCTGGGCCAAAGCCGAGGCAACTAGCCCCTTCGCGATCCGACCTGCCCCCTGAATGGCAGCCCGCCGCCGCGATCTCAAGCGGGCGGCCAACTCTTGCATCGAGCCCGATCGGGCGAGAAAGTGCACCAGCGGGACAAACGACATTTTCCTCCCACACTGCCAACTCAAGCCGGGATCCCAATTCTGGCAGGCTCTGCGGCCAGTTTGCATGACGTTACTCCCGCCTCTCCACCAGCCATTTCGGGAGCCCGGACGCGGATCCCTAGGCTGCCGAGTTTAGAACCCTGTTTATTCTGTAGTCTGCTTTACACGAAGAGAACCCCTCCTCTCAGGATCCTAAAGTTAACCTTTAGAATCGAGCAGCCCATCGATGGTCTTGGTCAAGATGCGATCTTAGAAGAAGGAACAAAGAGGATAGCCTTCCCGGCCTCATTCAAATGGGTAGGGATGTCTGCAGCTGAGAAGATATCCCCCCTACATAGGGATGTGCCTGCACAAGCTGTAGCAGAGATTGTCGGGAAAAGTCGAATTCGCCCATCCAAACTTGGTGCCAATCATGTTTCTAGATACCCTTGCACTTTCTCGTCTCCAGTTTGCCCTCACGGCCATTTTTCACATGCTGTGGCCGGTTTTAACCACAGGAATGTCTATTTATCTTGTGGTTATTGAGGGGCTCTGGCTGAAGACTCGCAACCTCGATTACTATCGCCACGCCCGTTTTTGGTCGAAGATCTATGTGTTGAACTTTGGCATTGGCGTGGCCTCTGGCTTGCCGATGGCCTTTCAATTTGGCATGAACTGGGCCCCTTTTTCGGAAGCAGTGGGAGACTTTTTTGGAACCGTCCTGGGGTTTGAGGGCACAATGGCCTTTATGCTGGAGGCCAGCTTCCTGGGGATCATGCTTTTTGGCTGGGAGCGCGTGCCGCCGATCATTCACTGGATCTCGACAATCTTAGTGGCCTTCGGTGCCAACCTCTCCACCTTTTGGATCCTGACGGCCAACTCCTGGCTGCAGACGCCGGCAGGTGGGGTATTTGTCGATGGAAAATTTGTGGTGCGCGACTACCTGCAGGCCATTTTTAATCCCTTTATGCTCAACAGCTTTCTCCACATGTTCTTTGCCACCCTGGAGACTTCTTTGTTTGTGGTTGGTGGCATCAGTGCCTGGTACATCCTCAAGGGGCGGCATGGCGAGTTTTTTTCCCGTTCCCTCAAAGTGGTCCTGGCGATGGCTCTGGTGGTGGCCCCCTTGCAGGTGTTTATCGGCCACTTGAGCGCGGAGCAAGTGTATCGTTATCAACCGGCCAAGCTGGCGGCCATGGAGGCGCAGTGGGAGACGATCCCCGCCGGCGAGCGGGCGGATTGGAGCCTGTTGGCCTTGCCCAACGACCGAGAGGAGCGCAACGAGTGGGAGGTGAAGATCCCTGGTGCCCTGGGCTATCTGCTGGAGTTTAAGCCCAGGCTGGATCGACCGGTTTATGGTTTGAAGGCTTGGGAGCCGCAAAATCGTCCTCACCTGATTGGCCTGATCTACTACTCCTTTAGGACGATGGTGGCCATTGGCCTCTTTCTGGCCGGGCTTATGGGGGTTACCTTAATCCAGTGGCTGAGGGGCAAGCTGTCGGCGGAGGCCCTCTCCCAGCAGAAGTGGCTGATGTGGGCCTGGGTCTTCGCTGGCCCGCTGGGCTACATTGCCGTGGAGACCGGTTGGATCGTCCGCTGTGTGGGCCGGCAGCCCTGGATTGTGTACGGGCAACTGCGCACCGCAGAAGCGGCTTCACCGCTGCCGCCAGGAGAGGTGCTGTTTTCTTTGGTCGGCCTGAGCGCCTTGTACACGGTGTTTTTCGTGGCCGCTCTTTACTTTGGCAGCCGCATCATCCGCAAAGGGCCTAATCTGGAGCTGCCTGCCCCCGTTCCGGCAACCCAGCCGGTGATCGTGATCGAGCCTGCCAGCCACGAGCCGGATCGCCGTCCTGCGGAAGCTCGGTAGCGCCGGTGCAGCTCCAACAGAACCCAGGCGACACAGCAGGCTCCTTATCCAAACAGCAGCCAAGCCGTTGGTTACGTCGATTTCCAATTCCCCTCTCCCAGAGGGCGAGGGGGGGTAATGTCTCGAACTGGTTGGAAATACCCAAAGCGGAGAGAAGGACGATGGAATCTTTCGAGCCTTTACAGCAGTTTTTGCCGCAAGTCTGGTTTTTTATCCTCGGTCTATTCCTATTCCTTTATGTCTTGCTGGATGGATTTGACTTGGGAGTGGGCATCCTCTCCCTGACGGCCTCCAGCGAAACGCGCCGCAGCATTCTCATGACCAGCCTGGGCAATGTTTGGGATGCCAACGAGACCTGGCTGGTGCTGATGGGGGGATCCCTGTTCGGGGCCTTCCCCCTCGCCTACGCCACCATTCTCAACGCCCTCTACCTGCCGCTGGTGATCATGGTGGTGGGCCTGATCTTGCGGGCCGTTTCCTTCGAGTTTCGGGAAAACGCCGACAACAAGCTGGTCTGGAACCTGGCCTTTGGGGTGGGTAGCTTTTTGGCGGCGCTGGGCCAGGGGTTTGCCTTGGGCAGCGTCTTCGAAGGGATCCGGGTGGACGAAGCCGGCCACTTTGCCGGCAGCCCCTGGGATTGGCTGACCTGGCGGACAGTGTTGGTGGCCCTCACCCTGATTCAGGGCTATGTCTTAGTTGGCTCGGCCTACTTAATTGTGAAGACCACGGGGGAACTCCAGAAAACCTACTACAAAACGGCAACCATCGCCACCTGGACAACGTTGCTGGGGGCAGTGTTTATCACCATCAGCACCCCCATCATGTCGGAGCAAGCGCGCTCCCAACTTTTCTCGCCTCCTCTTTTCTATATCTTTGCTGCCATCCCCGTTTTGGGGCTTTTGTTGGTGGCTCTGTTGCTGCGCAGCCTGCGCCGGCGAGAAGAAACTAGCGTGTTGGTTTATACCTTTCTCATCTTTGCCCTTTCTTTTATTGGCCTGGGGTTTATGGTTTTCCCCAACATTATTCCTCCCAGCGTCACCATCTACGAGGCAGCAGCTTCTCCCAGTTCGCTGGTGTTTATGCTTACCTTTATTGGCTTTTTGATCCCGGTTATCTTGTCCTACAACATCTACAACTACGTGGTGTTCCGCGGCAAAATTGTGGTGCAGGAAGCAGCAGCAGAAGAGGCCAAAGTTCCGGAAGCAGCTTAAAAGGTCTCAGCGCAATCCAATTGAAACCCCGCCGGACGTTTTGCCAGGCGGGGCAGGCTTTTATCTTGCAGCTCTGGGAAGCTAGACAGGGTTAACCGTCTCCAAGACTTCACTCCCGCTTAAGCCACTGCCGGATTTGCTCGGCAGCCACATCGCGACCTCCCAAGCCAAAAGCCAAGGCCACCGCGACGGCAATCGCGCCCAGCACCAAGCCAAAGGCCAGCACCACGATATCGGTGGCCACGCCCATCTGCTGCAAGGCCATGGCGCCGACAAAGACCAGGATGGCCGCCCGCGCCGCCTGGGCCAGCACCCCTGAGGAGGGGTTGCCCAAGCTCTTGATCATGGAATGGGCCAAATTGGCCAGGTAAAGGCCGATCCCGAACACCAGGGCGCCGATGAGCACCCGACCGGAAATCAGCAACAGCCCCTGGACGATGTCGGTCAAAGCGGCAAACTGCAGCAACTCCACCGCCGGCACCGCCCCGAACAAGACCACGCCCACCCAGACCACCAAGCCGGCAATCTCAGAGGGGGTGCGCCGCTTCGCCAACGCCGAGGGATCCCCTTCGGCGGCGGGAGCTTCAGGAGCAGGGGCCGAGGGCAAACCAAGGCCGGCAGCCAAGCGGTCGAAACCGATTGCCTGCAGCAACTGGGTCACCAAGCCAGCCAAAAACTGCCCCAGCCAGTAGAACACGGCCAGGATGAGAGCAGATCCTGCAATTCGGGGAATGGCCCGCAACACCTGCTCCAGCATCGCCACCGCTGGATCGGAGATGGCCCGGATTTCCAGGGCCTTGAGGGCGGCAATCACTGCCGGGATCAACACCAAGACGTAGGCCACTGTGCCCACCGTCTGGGCCAGCTGGGGAATGCCAAAGCGTGCCCCCAAGCGGTTGGCTCCCGTTGCGGCTAGCAAATTGGAGATGAGGCCGCGTACGATGCGGGCCAAAAACCAGCCCACCACACCGATGACCACCGCTCCCAAAATGCGCGGCACCATCGATAGGATTTGATCCAGCAGGTTTTGTACCGGCTGCAGCGGCCCCCGCAGGTTGAGCGTATCCAGGATGAGCGGCAAGAAGAACAGGAGAACCAACCAGTAGAGCGCGTCGCCCAAGGCTTCATTCAAGAGAAAAGGAGCGACCTCGTTAGCGCCCCCCTCTGGCTTAGCGGCCGTTCCCTCTGGAGCCCCCTCTGCTCCTGCTTCCGGTTGCAAGGGCTGAGCCAGCCGCTCGTCCAAGTTAAAGCGCCGCAGCCCTTGGATAACCGCCAGCCGGGCAACCGTGGCCACCGCCCAGCCCACCCCCAGCAGCACCAGGGTTCCACCCAGCCGCGGCAGATAGACGAAAATTTCTCCCAAAAACCTGTTGAGCGGCTCGGAGACGGCCTGAAGCTGTAGGGCATTCAGCACCGCCACCAACACAAAAGCCAGGATGATCCAGTAAACCGCAGCAGCCACCCAGCGCTCGGTTTGCGGCAGCTTCTCGCCGGGCCTTTGGCCCATAATCCAAGCGGCCAAGCGGTTATCGAGCTGCGTCCGCTTGAGCAGCCCCCGAACGCCAAAGGCCACCGCTCTGGCCACGATCCAACCCAGAATTAAGATGCCAATCGCCGCCAGGAGATTGGGCATAAAGTCGATACAGCCTTTTAATTTAAAATGGGGTACAGGTATTCAAGAGGAAGGAGAGAAAGGAATGCCGACTCATTCTTTGGATTTGCGGCAAAGAGTTGTAGCAGCCTACCAGGCAGGTAACACCTCCATCCGCCAGGTAGCTAAACGCTTCATGGT
>Ga0308395_1000464_pt1 | contig 31773 bp, 30 predicted proteins | sample Hotspr20SampleP4_FD_202097 | JGI IMG/M metagenome (GOLD analysis project Ga0308395, IMG submission 202097) | Hot spring phototrophic mat microbial communities from Mushroom Spring, Yellowstone National Park, Wyoming, United States - 20050930_P4 ...
CGGGAAACCGTGGGTAGCGTAATCGACATCGCCGGCCAGGACCAACGGGGTGACGTCGGGTGTTTCGCCGTTGTAGATCACGAGCCGGTCGAATAGAACCTGGTCCGCGTTGACGCCGTTGGGGTTCTTGACGAGCGTGAGTTGCGAGTTCGTGATGCTGCCGTAATCGAATTGGAATGGTCCACTGGCGAGAATCTGCTGCGGTCGGAAGTTCTTGATTTCATCCAAGAGCGCCGTGCCCTCGGGGGAGTCCATCAAGAAGCACGAACGGAGATCGGTATCCGGCGACTGACGGTACTGGCCAGTAGCTCGGCGGTCTTTCCATCCTGATGGGTCTTTGGGGCATGAATTTCGTCGAGATTCACGGTGCGACCGAGCGGTGGGGATGGCTCGTGTTCGTCGGTGCTCTCGCGTTGACGGTCGCTCTCGCCATCTCGTACGTCGGGCGGCGTGGTTTGTGGTGAATCGCCGGAGGGTGCGAGCGTTCGCAACGCTCGCACCCTCGGCACGCAGTGCAACCTCCTCGTCGCGACCGACTGCCTTGGCAGCCGGGGGAAGTCAGTGCGTAACACCCCCTGCGTTGGGCGTCTCGCGTCGGTGAGCGAGAGCCCGGAGATACTCCAGGACAGCCCGGTCGATCCAGTCGGCATCGAGCGGGATCCGCTCCTCGAAGTTCTCGTTCCCGATGAGCGTGGCATGAGCGCGGTGCGTAGCCTCGTCCCACTGGCCGTGCACCGGTCCCTGGTAGTAGCCGAGAGCGTGCATGAGTTCCTGGAGCTCGACGAGCACGGCGCCTTCGAGCGGGAGGCGATCTTCGGGCTTCGGCTTCTCGAAATAGAGGCGCCAGATTCCGTACAGACGCTGGAGTTCAGCGACTGGCTCGGGATGATCGTCGACCCGGAGGTCGATGAAGCGATCGGTGTAGCCGCCGTAGCCGCCGCGCTCCTTGACGACGAGGAGCGCAGCGGATTGTTTCCCACGCCGGTCTCCTCCCGCTGCGTCGCCAGCCGCCAGTGCTGCCAGAAGACGCGCTGCCAGTGGGCCCTCGGTCGTCTCGAAGGCATGGGCCATGGCGTCGACCACTTCCGGACCGGTGAGGATGTTTCCCTGTACGGCGTACCCTGGCCCCGTGCGGCCGCCGGCTCACGCGTGACAGGCACTCCCGGAGAAAGTCGCCGTGCCGCCGCGCGCATCGACGATGCCGACTTGGCGCAACTCGCGTTCCGGGTCGTCGGCGAGAAGACGAGCGAGCGTCTCGCCAGCCGAATAGCCAGCTGCCATGAGCTCGAGGCCGGTCGGCCCGTAGGAGACATTCGCATAGGACTGGGTGGCGACGGCGCCGACGCCAGCACGCGCGCAGGGGACGACGGCACCGACGGCGAGGAACTGGGAGGCGACAGCGACACCGAGTTCCCCTGTGGCGGGATCGATGGCAACGATCGAGAAGGTCGCGATTCCCATAGCGTTTCTCTCCCTTCCGGCTCGAGACTCGTGCTCGTCCACGCCGGCTTACCACCAGCGCTGGACGAGGCGCAGATTGCGTCCTTCGTTCTCCCAGGCCAGCCAGCCGAGGCCGACGAGAAGCGCGACGCAAGCCGCGAGCTCCCGCCGCGTGCCCGCGAAGTCTGTCGGACTCGGTTGGGCCGGGGTACCAGCTGGCTCCTGATCGGCGAGCGCTGCCTCGAGCCAGGCCTCGGCGAGGGTGAAGACGGTCCAATCCGGACATTCAGCGAAGCGCGCGGCGAGCCACTGGGCGATCGGATGGCTCGGCAGGAAGCGCGCGAGAAGTTCGGGGTCAGCGACGAGCTGGCGGGTCAGCTCGTTCGCCTGGAATTTGCGACCGCTCTTGGGGCGGTCACTCCGCGACGACGATGCATCGCGAGCGAAGTCGGTGACGTACGGGCAGGAGGGTATCAGGGGGCAATCGTGCTCCTGACAGGGCAGGATCCGGGTGCGGGGGGAGTCGAGCAACCCGAGGTCGCCGAGCAGACGCAGGACACCGCCCGGTGGGGCCTCCGGATCGCCCAGTTCCGCCTGGTGGATGCAGGCGATGCCGTTCTCCCCGAGGCGAGCGAGTCGCGCGGCCAGCGCCGTCGGGTCGATGACCAGGCGTTCAGCGGTCATCTCGTCGCCCCGCAGTGAAGCGATCGCGTGTCGAGAGGATGCGTGCGTCGCCGCGAGCAGCCAGGTGCTCGATCCGCTCGAAGACCGCACAGAAGCGCTCGCGGGCCTCGTGTTCGCTGTCGTTCTTGGCTGGAGCCGTGAAGGTGCGGCGATCGCCGACGAAGACGAGCAGGCTGCGGGCGCGGCTCAGCGCGACGTTGAGCCGGCGCCACTCGGCGTGGAGCGAACCGATCTCGCCCGCTGGGTTGCTGTTGACCAAACTGACGATGATGATCTCGCGCTCGCCTCCCTGAAAGCGATCGACCGTGTCGACGCGCAGGCGCGCGAGCGCTGGGTGAGCGCGGGCGAGCTCTTGGCGGATGAGCGTGTTCTGGCGCCGGTATGGTGAGATGACGCCGATCTGATCGATGATAGTCTGGTGGGCCGACTCGGGCAGGTCGCGGAGAAACTCGGCGAGCACGGCAGCGATCAGTCCGGCTTCGCGCTGGTTCGTCCGTCCCTCGTCGTCGGCCGAGAAGACGGCCCCGCTATCGCGAGCGAGTGGGTCATCGCTCGTGTCGAGGTAGACCACCGGTGGGCTCTGGCCGATGATCCCTGAAGGGATCGGCACGCCGAGCTCGTCTAACCAGTGCGCCAGGCAGCGGTCGGCGATCCGCCGATCGGCTGGACGCAGCTCGTCCTGGTAGAAGACGTGACTCACCAGGTCGCAGATCGGGTCATTCATCCGGTATTGCTCGGTCAACCGGATACAGGCAGCGGAATAGCGACGATGCAGGCGTTCGAAGGCGGAGGTGCGCAAGCTATCGCCCGGTTGGATGCCGAGTCGTTCCACGTCGGGCCACGTCGCTAGTGACTCGGACGTGGTCACCACCGGCGGCAACTGATTCTCGTCGCCGACGAGGATGAGCCGCCCGGCATAGCCGAAGGGAAGGCGCCGCAGCGCCTGGAGGAACGCTGGCTCGGTGGCTTGTCCAGCCTCGTCGACGATGACGGTCTCGAAGGTCAGTCCGCGCAGCTCGGCTGCGTCGGCGGCACCCAGCGTGGCGACGAAGACAGCAGCGTGCTCGCGGACCGTGCGCGCCCGGCGGCTGGAGGCGAGCAACCGTTCGATCGCCGCTTCGTCGTTGTCCGGCGGCTCGCGGCGCACGCGGGCGGAGAGCCCGCTGCGGGCGACCAGTGTCTGGGCAGCGACTTCCTCTTCCATGTCCTCGCGCTCGCTGCCGACGCGGACGAGGAAGGGGAGAACTTCGGGTACGTCCTGCCGCACCTTGCGTACCACCTCGTTGGCTGCCCGGTGCGTGTTGGTGAGAACGAGGACGGGGCGGCGGCCGGCGGGTCGTGCCGGATCGAGCAGCGCGCGGGCGAGGAGACCACGCACGATCGCGGCGATGAGTGCCGTTTTGCCGGTACCCGGTGGCCCTTGGACGAGCAAGAGGTCACCCGGCTGGAGCGCGAGTGCCGCGGCCAGTGCCCGGCGTTGCGACTGGTTGAGTCCGCCGGCGAGCCAACCGGGAAGCGTCGACGCGGTCTGGAGTAGGCTCGGCGGGCGGAGACCGAGGACAGTCTGTGTGAGCGCCGGAAGTTCCCGCCAGTCGATTTCTCGGCCCCGGGCTGATGCTGCGGTCATCGAGGAGACGAAGAAATCGGCCAGTCCTTCAAGTTGCCAGGCGCGCATGTCCCAGCCGGTGAGCTGATCGATCCGGTAGAGAGGGTCGTGTCCATCGGGTGCCAGCGGTACCCGGTCACGCAACTCGACGGTGATCTCGTACTCGCCGAGCGCCACGACGGTCCCCTCCACCGAGAAGAGCTCGCCCGGGCGGGGGATGCGCTCGCGGAGCCCGTCCGGCCATTGCGGCGTGATCAGGACCGTATCGTCCTCGCGGATCCGGGTGTCGAGCCGGCGCCCAGGGCGTTCGAAGGTGACGCGTTGCCCGACCTGCTGGCGGAAGCGCAGCTCGCTCAAGGTGATCCCTTCCTGCTCGAGGGAAGGCGCGGATTTCTGGGTGAGGTGGAAGAAGCGCTCGCGCTCGGCATGCTCCTCGGCCTTGAGCTGGCGATGGAACCAGGCCCAATAGGAGAAGAGCGCCGGGGGAGCGTAGCGGAAGAGACCACTCAGTGGCTTCCCGTCCGGTTCTCGCGCTTGCGCACAGACTCGGCGCGAACGGGCGACACACGGCTTACAGGGTGGCACTTCACTGAGCAAGTCGAATTGACCAATGATCTTCGGCAGGCGCCAGTTCTCGGTAGCTCCATGGAGCCGGTAGCGATCGTAGCCGGTGAAGAGACCGCTGGCGATGCAATAGAAGACGTTGCGGGCTTGGGCGATGAGATCGACGAGGCGCTCGTCCCGGCGGGAGAGATCCAGGCGGAGTCGCCGTACCAGCGGATGCTGCTCGAGCGGCACGGCGGAGAGCCGTTTTTCGTCTACCAGTTCCACCACGGCATCGACGGACGGGAACCCGACGCTCTGCAAGACTTCGCGGTAGGCCAGGGCTTGCAAGCCGCCCGGTACGCTCTCGCCGGTGAGCGGGTCGCGCTCGGCGTGGAAAGAGCGCGTCTTGACCTCGGCGATCCGGAGTGGCGAGGCAGTTGGGTCGAGGGGAACCTCGACGCGGTCGGCGCGGCCGGAGAGCCCTCTCGTGGGGGAGTAGAAGAGCCGCTCGAGGTAGAGCTCGAAAGGTTCGGTAGCCGGATCGAGTGTCCTCTCGACCTGATCGAGGATGGAGTTCGCTGCCTCGAAAGAGAGGCGCAGATCCTTGGGCGGGAGACCGTCTTTCGTCTCCTTGGCGGCGAGCAGCGTCTGGATCGTGTGCGTCCACTCGGCCCAGACGGCGGCTCGGTACTCGGCAGCGGCCATCTGGCGGTCACCGGTGGAGGCGAAGGTCACCAGCGCGCGACGGTAGCCAGCGTGGATAGCGCGACCGCGGATGTCGCTCGGCTGCGGCTCGCGCTCGCGGAAGTCGCGCGGCAGGCCGAGGAAGCGCTCGAAGAACACCTGGAGCGGGCACCGATAGAGTTGCTCGACCAGGCTGCCCGTCACCGTGTACTCCGGTGCGACGATGAACTTGAGGAGGATGACTTGTCGCCAGCCGCTCGCGGTGATGGCGGCGACCGCTCGGAGCACTTGCAAGCGGAGCGGTGTCGCGATGCTGCGTCGGGCACGTGCCTCGAAGACATGCGCGAGCACCGGGAAGTAGTGCGAGAACGGGTTGGGGTTTGGACAGCCCGGGTACCACTCATTGGTGTAGACAGTGCAGTAGCCCAGGGGACGACCGTCCTCGGTGGTCGCGTGCAGGACGAGCTTGCGCCGCTCGTCGCGGCGGGGAGCTGGTTTGACTAAGACGGGCACGTCGAGCCACTGTGGGATTCCAGGGTTGGCGGCGAGTTCTCGCCAGGCGCGGAGTGCGCGGTCGCTGGCGGATTCCACGTGGTCAGGCATCGGGCGACTCCTCGGCCGGGCTGGATTCTGGAACGTACAGGGCCAGCGCGAAACGATGCGTGGCCGCGATGGCGTCCTCGCCCCACGCCTCGGTCAGGGCGGCAGTGATTGCCCGGTAGAGATCGCGCGGCCAGGCTTCGGCCGCCAGCTTGTGGAGTTCGGCTGCTTGCTCCTCGGGAGGGTCGAGGAGCAGCGCGAAGACGGCCTGCGCCCGCTGGAGCAGGGTCAGGAGGCCATCGTCCGCATGGCCGCTGGTAATGCCGGCCCGTTGGGCGAGGCGAAGCAGCCAGGCGAGCGTGGTTTCCGCCCCCTCGTTCCGCAGCAGCGCCACACGAGCGCGGAACAGGGCCCAAACACACCAGGCCCGATCCTCGGTCGTGGCCTGCTTCCAGGCTTGGCCCAGGCGCTCGGCCTCGCGAGCGTAGAACGCACGTTCGGCTCCTGGCAGTTGGTCCAGCGTGGGCAGGAGTTCCTCGACGAGACGCACGCTCGGCAGCGCTTTTTCTCTGGCCTGGCCAGGCACGAGGCGGAGGAGCTCTTCGACGAGCCGGTAGAGTGCCCAGCCGAGCGCGATGCGCTGCTGGTTATCAGCGAAACGAGCGAAACTCGCGGCGCGCGCGAGACTCATGGCAGCGCTGCGGAGATCCCAGGTGGCCAGCGCGCGATAGGCGGCAGCCAGTTCGTCGCGAGCCAGGTCTTCGGCCGGCGTGAGCAGTGCGCCGTCGAGCTGGAGGAGGGCACCGAGACGCTCGGCAGCCAGTGCAGCGATCGCACCCTCGCGCAGTGCTTCGGCCAGGCGCCGGACGGGTCGTGGAGAAACGACGGGATCGCCGCCGGCGAAGCGCTCGTCCCTCAGCTTCTCGACCCGCTGTTGGACCTGGTCGAGCAATGCCTCGCTCGCCTCGCGATCAGCGGTCACTGGCGGGATGGCGGCCGCCGGTTCTTCTGGAACTGGCCGAGTCGCCATGCGCGTTGTCCCCCGCTCGTGCACGCACTGCTCGTACCGCGATCGTAGCCGAGCGCGGGGGCTGTGTCCAGGGCTGCACGGGAGTGTGGAACTGCCGATGTGGCATCGGCTGGTGGCGGCCGAGGACGAGCCGTCGACGTGGGGAAAGGGCACTGTGCTCGATCCAGGTGCGAGCTGTCTCGCCGGCGGCTGAGCGCGTTATACTGGAGCCTCAAGAGGCTATGGCCGAGCGAGCTGGATGAGGTGGCGCAGCCGGCCGCTGGCGGCTGGCGATGGATGGGGAGCGGACGGCACGCGGATCGGTCGTGCCGGCGACAGAGGGGAGACACGCATGGCTGAGCAACTCGTCCATCCAACTCCGATGCGGGGCGTCCCGCAGCCGCGGCGCGAGGACGTCCTGGGGCAACCACGGTTGCGCGTGCTCGACCATCCGTTAGTGACGGCGCTGCTCACGGTCGCGCGCGACGAGCGCACGCCGCCAGCCGAGTTCGAGCGAGTATTGCACGAGCTGACACGGTTTCTTCTCTACGAAGCGCTGCACGAGGAACCGCTGCAAACGTTCCGGGTCCCCTCGCCGACGGGCGAGGAAGCGGACGGGGGAGCGCTGCGGGCTGGACTGGCCGTGCTGGCGATCTTGCGGGCCGGACTCGGCATGCTCGCACCGGTGCGCCAGCTGGTCCCCGCTGCACCGATCTACCTGGTGGGAGCGCGACGCGACGAGGAAACGCTGCGCTCAACCATCTATTACAAGAAGCTTCCGGGGCGATTCGATGTCCTCCGCCATGTCGTCATCGTCGATCCGATGCTGGCGACCGGAGGTTCGGCTGTGGCGACGGTGGACCTCCTCCGGCAGACCTACAGTGGGCCGATCTCATTTCTCGGGATCATCGGTGCGCCTTATGGTGTCCAGCACCTGCTTTCGGCCGATCGCGACGTGCGGATCTACCTGGCGGCACTCGACCAGCGCCTCGACGACCGGGGATTCATCGTACCTGGTTTGGGCGATGCTGGAGACCGGCTGTTCGGGACTCAGTAAGCGTCCGAGCGCGTCGAGGCAACGGCGGGCGAGCGGTGGTGCTGATGCGGTGGTCGCCGATCCGGTCCCGGCTGCTCGCCTGGCTCCTGATCCCGGTTCTGCTCCTGGGCGGGTCGCCGCGCTCGCTGGACGGGGCGCAGGCGCACGAGACGACACGACCGCGGGTGGTGGAATGGGCGGTAGCGGTCGAACGGGCAACCTGCTCTATCGCTCGTCAGCCTCACCCGGAGCCTCTCTGCCTAGCTGATCTCCCCGCTCGACTGGAACCGATCGATCCGGAGGGGCAGTGGTGGCGGCTCCGCTTCGATCAGCCGGCGACTGCTGCCGATTGGATCGTGCGTCTCATAGGACGGCCGGGAGTCACTGGGCTGGAGCCGGCGGTGCGTCTGTTCTACCAGTGGACACCAGCCGATCCGCTGGTCGCCCAGCAAGAGTGGTTGACGGTGGCCGGCTTTCCGGCGGCCTGGGACGACACGATCGGCCGGGCGCAGGTGTCGGTCGCGGTGATCGATTCCGGGGTGGCAGCGCGTCATCCGGATCTGGCAGGAAAGCTGCTGCCGGGATACGACTACCTACGACGCGATCCTGATCCGGACGACGAGGTCGGGCATGGGACGGCGGTAGCGGGAGTCATCGCGGCTGCGGCTGATGGGCGCGGAATGGTGGGCGGTGCACCGGGTGTCAAGATCGTGCCGCTCAAGGTCGGCGATCAGATCGGTGCGAGTTCGCTCTTGATCGCGGAAGCGGTCTACGGAGCGATCGAGCGCGGCGTGCAGGTAATCAACCTGAGCCTGGGGGCGGATACGCCGAGCGCTGCGCTGGAACGCGCGATCGAGCAAGCGTACGCGCGAGGCATCGTGGTCGTCGCGGCGGCAGGCAATACGCCCGACAGTGTGACCTTCCCGGCCAGTTATCCTGAGGTGGTCGCGGTGGGCGGTGCGACGGCCGATGGCCGGCGCTTGGCCAGCTTTACCTCGCGGCTGACGCGGGTCGACCTGGTCGCACCAGCCGAGAACGTGCTGACGACGAGCTGGGATGGGCAAGAGCCCGGATGGGACCGGCGGACGGGTACCTCCTTCGCGGCGCCGATGGTGAGCGCGGCAGCAGCGCTGGTTCGTTCTATCGCGCCGGACAGCAGCGTGGAGTGGGTGCGGCAGACACTGCGCGGGACGGCGTCCCCGCTGGATCCGCCGGGCCAGCCAGGGGCTGGCAGCGGACTCCTCTCGGCCAGGGGTGCGGTCGAGCGCGCAGTGCTGCGGCGCTTCGCCCAGACGTGGCAGCGGGCGGATCTCCCGGTGGCAGCCGGACAGGTGACCCGCTCGTGGGTGTGGGGCCCAAGCGCCTTCGCGGTGACGCGCGAGCCGTACGAGGAGACGCGAATGGGAACGCGCGCGGTTGCCTACTTCGACAAGGCACGACTCGAGCTCACCGACCCCGACCGACCGCCGAGCGATCCCTGGGCGGTGACGTCAGGGCTCCTGGCGAAAGAACTCAGCACCGGCCTCATGCAGGTCGGCGACGCGACCTTCGTGCGCCTCCAGCCGGCGACCGTGCCGGTCGCCGGTGATCCCGACGACCCGACGGGACCGACCTACGCCACCCTGGCGACGGTACTGGCCGCACCGCCGCTCGGCGAGGGCGAGCCGGTCGTGCAGACGATCGACCGGGCCGGACGGATCGGGATCGAGGAGCGCCTGGCCCAGTACGGCGTGCGCGCCGGTCCGCTCGTACCGGAAACCGGACACCGGATCGCCTCGGTGTTCTGGGACTTCCTCCAACGCCGGGACATCGTCTACGCGGACGGAGCGTTCCAGACCGACCAGTTGTTCTCGCCACTCTTCGCCGTTACCGGTTTCCCGATCACCGAGGCGTACTGGGCGCGCGCAAAGGTCGGCGGAGTCGAGCGAGATGTCCTCGTGCAGTGCTTCGAGCGGCGTTGCCTCACCTACACGCCGGACAACCCACCCGGCTGGCGCGTGGAGCTCGGCAACGTGGGGCAGCACTACTATCGCTGGCGGTACGGCGCGCTACCGGACCAGCCGCCAGCCAGTGACCCTGCGGCGATGGCCCCGGTGGACGGTAGCGGACGCGGCTGAAGCGGCGTAGACTGTCCCCTGGCCGACCTGGCAGAGAGTCTGTCGGGTCGGCGGAGGGGAGTACGGGGACAGTGCGACCAGGCGCGAAGGCGCCAGTGGCTGGTGCTGCATTGGGCAGCGCTCCGAACTGGCAGCGAACACTCGGCGCACTCTGGCTCGCCCAAACGCTGACGATCATCGGATTCAGCCTCCGGACGCCCTTCTTGCCGTTCTTCGTCGCCGAACTCGGCGCGAGGAACCTCGAAACGCAAGTCCTCTGGGCCGGAGCGATCAACGCTGGCGGAGCCGCGGTCATGGCGATCACGGCGCCGCTGTGGGGCGCTCTAGCCGACCGCTACGGGCGCAAGTTGATGGTGCTGCGCGCGATGGTCGCCGGCTCGCTCACGATCGGTCTGATGGCGCTGGCCACCAGCCCCTGGCAGCTCTTCGTCCTGCGGCTCGTCGAGGGCGGGTTCACCGGCACAGTCACTGCGTCGACGACGCTGGCTGCCTCGACCGTCCCCAGGGAGCGGCTCGGCTTCGGGCTGGGTCTCATGCAGATGGCAGTCTTCTCGGGTTCGGCCGTGGGCCCGCTGATCGGCGGGGTACTGGCGGACCAGATCGGCTACCGGGCGACGTTCGTTTTGGCCGGGAGCCTCCTCCTGGTCTCGGCGCTGCTCGTCGCGTTCCTGGTCGAAGAGCGTTTCGAGCTGCCGTCGCGACGAGCCGGCCACGGTGAGACAGGTGGCGAGACCTGGCAGCTGTTGCTGGCGCCGGCGCTGCTCGGAATCGTGGTCAGCCTGTTCGCCTTGCGGGCAGCTAGCATGGCGCTGCAGCCGATCGTCCCGCTCCTCGTCGCGCAGCTGGCACGCGGTTCCTCGGCGGTCAATTCCCTCGCCGGGCTGGCGATGGGGGTGAGCGGGATGACCAGCGCGGTCGCATCGGTCGGACTGGGCCGACTGAGCGACCGGATCGGCCAGCGACCGTTGCTGATCGCCAGCGGCGCGCTGGCGGCCGCCACCTTCCTCCCGCTGGGGCTGACGACTCAGGTGTGGCAGGTTATCGTGTTGCAGGCGCTCTTCGGCATCGCCTCTGGCGGCATGCTGCCGACCGCGAACGCCCTGGTCGCGCGACTCACGCCCGAAGGGCGGCGCGGGACCGTTTACGGGTTCACGACAACAGCATCGTCGCTGGGAGCTTTCGTCGGCCCGTTAGGGGGAACAGCGCTCGCGGCCGCGCTCGGGCTTCACGCACCTTTCCTCGTGATCGGTCTTGCGCTGGCGGTGACGGTCGCCTGGGTCGCGCGGACGCTTTCGCCACTCGAGCGAGCCGAGCGACGAGCTGTCCTCGAGTCCGGGCGCGACTGAGGGACGAGCGTCCCGTCGTTCCCACCAGGGAGCCGACTCGGAAACTCCACGCAGGCGACGGGGAGTGACCCACGTCGCCCATCCCGCGCTGTCGTGGATCGCTCCGCGCAGGCCGGCAGTCGGCGAGAGCGGTCGGATGCTGTCCTCCCGCAGTTGCCGGAACGGCAGAGCAGGTGGTATCGTTCGGACAAATGACCGACTCTCTTGAAGGGACTGGCGATGGTGCGCACCCTGCTCGTCCGGGACGACGCGCTCGGCTGGCAGGAGCTGGCTGCCCAGGTGGCTGGTTGCTCGGGAATCACGGCTGTCCAGCAGCCGCTGATCTTGCCACCGCCGCCCAGCTCGCTGTGACCTGGCGCCCCGACCTCGTCGTCCTCGGGGCCGGTCTCTTACGCGAACCGCTCGACCCGGCGCTCGGAGAGCTGGTGCAGCGGGCTCCGAGCGTGCTTCTGGCGCGCGCACTCCCTGTCCAGCTCGTCGCGACGCTCCTGAACTCCGGGTTGCTGCTCCGGGGAGTCCTCACCTGGGACGACCTGGACCGGGCACTGCTGCCCGCGGTGGTCGCGCTCCTGACGCAGAGCCCGCTCCTGCTCGCCGGGCCGACAGCGGCAGCCCAGCTGGCTGCGCTGTGGCGGGAGCGAGTAGGTCGTCCGAGGCTGAGTCCGGCGGAGGAGCGGCTCCTGCCGCTCCTGGCCGAGTGGGATCTCACCTATGCAGCGATCGCCGGGCGGCTGGGCGTGGCACCGGCGACCGTCAAGGCGCGGGTGTGGCGGCTGGCTCACAAGCTCGGGGTCACGCCTGGGCGGGGCGCGGTGGTCGCGGCAGCTCGCCAGCGTGGCTTGCTCGCTCCCTGAGCGAGCCGAGCGGAGGGAGCGCTCGGCCGGATGACAGCGCTGTCATCCAAAGGTGACTGGTAAGCGCACCCGGGCTGGTGGTGACATGATGGATGACGGACGGCACCAGAACAGCGGGACGCGACATGCAGTGGGTGTTGGCCTACGACGGAGCCTGCGGGCGCTGCCGGGCGCTCGCCGAGCGGGTGATCGCGCTGGGGGCGGGGCGGCTGGTGGCGCGGAGCCTGCGCGACTCGGAGGTGGCGGCCTGGCGGGAGCGGCTCTTGGGGGCCGGGGGCGCCGTGGGAGCCGGTGCTCTTTGCGGTGGAGGGGGCGGAAGCGGTCCGGGCACTGACCGGGCGGCGGCTGGTGCTCGAGCTCGTACGGGTGCTCGGGGTGCGGCGGGGGCTGGCACTGGCGAGGGAGCTAGGGGACCTGGCTTCGCCAGCGGGAGTGGGTCCGGTGCTGACGCGGCGGCGAGTACTCGGGCGGCCGGCTGGACTCGGCACCGCACTGGGGCTTCTGGTGAGCGGGAAGCTGGCGGTGCCGGGTGGGGTGCATGCCCAGGGAGCGGGGGAAGAGCGCCCGTGGTGGGCAGTGGAGCCGATAGAGACGAGCCTGCTCGATCCGGCAGCTCGGGAGAAACTCCTGGCGGAGGTCGTGGCTGGGCCTGACCTTCGGGCAGTACTCGGTGCGGCAGAGCTGGCCGAGGTGCAGGCAGCCGAGCACCGGCTGGCCGACGGGCGGACGCTGTGGGCCCTGGCGGGGGTGCTGCCCGACGACGAGGTGGTGGTGGCGTACCGGGACAGCAAGGGGCGGGTGGAGGCGCTGCGCTACCGCGTGGTAGGGGAAGTCGCCGAGCTGCGGGCGGTGAGTGCGGGTGGGGTGGTGCAGTATCCGCTGGGCGTTGGTGGGGGTGACTTCAGTCCGGCGAGTTGCCCGCCGGGGACGTGGCCTTGCAGGGAGCGGCGCTGCTGCCAGGTTGACGTGGGTGCTGCACTTTGGTGTTGTGCGGCAGGCACATTCTGTGCTTGGCCTTGTCGTCTCGGTAATTTCGCTTGCATCTCCTGTCTGCCGATCGTGTGTGCCAGCTGTGTATTCCGGTCCTGCGTGTGGTGGTGCGAGTGCTCTTGGAACGATCCACCCTGGGGGCCGTGAGCGGAATGTTGCAGTGGAGGAATCGGGACGATGTGGGAGCAGTGGTATCCGATCTACTCCGCCATCTGCTATTTCGGTAGCCTCGGGCTCCTGTCGCTGGTTCACGTGCGCTGGGTGGGGCGGCGCTTTCGGCAGTTCCGGAAATTGGACTGGGCGTACGAGCTCGTCGTGACATGGCTGCTCGCGGTTGCCTGGTGGCACGGGGTGCGGCAGGGGCCGGTCTGGGATACGGAGTTGCCGGGGAGTCCGCTCGGGGTGCGCGGGGCGCTCGCGCTGGCAGCGGTGGTGGTAGCGGTGGCAGCGGGGTGGCGGCTCGAACAGCGCTCTCGCGCCCCGGGGGTGACCTAGGTCACCTGGCGAGGGCTTGGCTCGTCCCGGTCGGAGCGGGGGAGGCGAGCGGGGAGCGTGGGTTGCCGAGACTGCGACGGGACTCGTGCGAGTTGCGGCGACGAGAAGCTGCTGACCGTCGACCGGGCTGCTGGGTGGGTCCGCGGGGTGACCCGGGGGACGAGGCAGCAGAGGGGACGTCCGGTCCGGCGAGTTGCCTGCCGGGCTGGTAGCCCGGCCAGCGGTGCTGCCGGGTGAACCTCGGCAAGCTCTCGGAGTGTTGCGGCGGCGGATGCTTCGTACCGTGCGTGCAGTGCGGACTCCGCTACGGATGTGCCATATGCCCACTCGGCATCGCGCTTCTTTGCCCCTTCTGTCTGTTTTGGGCTTGCATCATGTGCACGGACTGTTGTCCAGAGGGCCTACCATGGGATCTCAAGCAGCAGGGGGTCGGGTATGCAGAGCCTCGACGTCGTCCTGAGCACGCTGGCGATCGTCCTCTTCGTGAGCCCCATCGCAATAGCGTTGTTCCTCATCGGTCTCGACCTACCCCGTCGCTGGAAAACCTTGCGGTGGCGGCCGTTCCGGCTCATCCTGACCGCTCTGCTGCTCGGTGGTCTCGCCGTCGGCATGCACAGCCACGTGCAGGACGTCTGCGCCAACGGCCCCTCGTTCTCAAGCTGGTTCGTGATCGCGGTCGTCTGGTTCGGACTGGCCTCGATGCTGTGGGAGCGGCGGAAGGAGCGACTGGCAGGAAAGCTGGATGAGCAGCCTCCAACCGGTTCCCGTTCTGGGCTGGGATGATGTTCGTCACGTTCCGTTGAGCGGCGGAGAGTGCCTTCATCGAATGAGCACTCCAGAAAGGGGGCAGACACCAGACAAGCAGCGAGGAGCACGCTGGGGAGACCTGTCCAGCGGAGCGGCGGCACCTCGAACGGACGACCTGGCTTACGCTGTAAGGCACACGCCTGTTGCCTTCGCCGGTGTGGGAATTCGTGCACGCTCATCAGCAACCTCGCAAGCACGACCTGCCTGGCCAGCGCCTGCCCGGCTTGTCCGATGCGCGCCTGCGTCTGGTGGTGCAACTGATGCTGGCAAGAGCCGCCGTGGAGACCGTGAGGGAGGCGCGGCGCTCGGCTGGGCTGCTGCAGATGAGACCCGTTCGTTCGGGGGTGTCCGGTGCTCGCCGCGTTCGTGCTCGGGATGATGCTCATTCTCGCTGCGGTCGTCATCCGCTCGCTCATGGCCATCCGGCGTCGTCGGGTCGGGGATATCGTGTATTGGAGCATCATGGTAGTCTGGGGCGGCTGGCTTCTCTGGGACCGTCTCCGCAGGGGAGAGACACTCTGGGCTGGCTTACCGCACTGGGCGGAGGCGACGCTCACGACGCTCTTGCCGGTGGCGGGGCTCGCTTACCTCGTCTGGGTGCTCAGGCACGCCCGGCGCGAGTGCGCGAAGCATGCGTCCGGCAACGCGCACTGACGGACGCGCCCGAGCCGAGCGGAGCCGCCGCTTTACGAGACCGGCTGGCCGCTCGTCGAGGAACGGTCGGGATGCCGACGGGAGGAGGTCACGGCTCGACGGAAGGATGTGCCCGGACGCTGGTGCTGTTGCTGGAACGTGCGGGACCGCACTCGCCGATACCGGCTCACATCGCGGGGCATAGGCTGGCCCGCCTGCAATCTCGGCGAGCCGGTCGCGCTGGTATCCGGCTCGCATCGAGACAGGATCGACCCTGCGCGGGAAGGAGGTGACGACGATGGACTGGTCGATCGTCTTCGTCGGGCTTCCGGTTCTTCTGCTGGTGCTCGTCGCTATCCGGCTGGCGTCGCTGCGCCGCAGCTGGTCGCTCGGCCAGAGTCTGGTCGGTGTGGCCGCTGGGGCGTTCCTGTCCGGCGCTCTCGCCGTACTCGCTGCGGGCGGCAGTCCCGCAGCCTGGCGGGACGGGCTGCTGCTGGCAGCGCTGGGATTCCTCGTCGGTGCACTCGCCGTGCTGGCCGCGACCGCCTGGCAACGGCGCGCGTCACGGTAACGGGAGCGGTCAGCGGGCGAAGCGGGCGGGGTCGAAGGGGGCGAGCGAGAGCGCTGGCTGCTTCCCTTCCAGCAGCTCGATCATCAGGAACGCGGTGATCGGGCTCAGCAGAACACCGTGCCGGGCGTGCCCACTGGCGACCCAGACGTTCTCGTACCCAGGAAGGCGTCCGAGGACGGGGAGGCCATCGGCTGACCAGGGCCGGAGACCAGCCAGTGCCTCGAGGAAAGCCGCCCGGCCGAGGGCCGGCACCGTCTCGTGAGCGAACGTCACCAGCTGGCGCACTCCCTCGAGCGTCGGCCGACGGTCGTACACCGCCAGTTCCTCGGTGGAGCCGACTGCGACGGTTCCGTCGGCCTTCACGGCGAGATAGAGGTCGCCGCGGTACAGAGTGTGGCGAATCCGGGTATCCCAGGCGTGGAGGCGAACCAGTTGGCCGCGCAGCGGGCCGAGCGGAAGTAGAACACCGAGTAGGGCAGCGAGCGCGCCGCTCCAGGCGCCAGCGGCGATGATGACGTGCTCGGCCGCGATGCGGTCGGTGCGCGTGCGGACTGCGACGACGCGGTCGCTGTCGCGCTCGAAACCGATCGCTTCCACTGCTTCCTCGATACGGGCACCGCCGAGGGCGGCGGCGCTCGCATAGGCCTCGACCAGACGTGGACTCAGGACCTGGTGCTCGTAGGGGAGGAGCAGGGCGCCGCGGAAGAGCGGCGAGACGGCGGGTTCCAGGAGCCGGAGCTCGAGCTGGTCGAGCCAGCAACAGGCAGCGTCCCGCGCGCGGAGGACCGGGAGAGCGGCCCGGAGCGCCGTCTCTTCGTCAGCAGTCATGGCCAGGACGAGACCACCGGTGTGGCGAAGTTCCACGTCGATACCGGTGCGCTCGCGCAGGTCGGCGGCGACCGCAGGAAAGCGAGCCAGGCTCGCGGCACCAAGCTCGGTAAGGGGGTCATCAGTCGATCCGCTGCCGGGAAGAGCCAGCAGTCCGGCGTAGGCGATGGCGGCTTGGCCACCGACCGTGGCACGCTCGAGGACGCGAACGCTCCGCCAGCCACGCTGCACGAGCTCGGCAGCGATCGCGCAACCGATGATCCCGCCCCCGACGATGACGACCGAAGCAGACTGAGACACGCTCGGCTCCCTTCCCCGCTGATTGTCCCGCACCGCGGCGTCCGCGGCAACCGATCGACGCGGCGCGAGTGGGCAGTGGACCGACCGGTCGAGTCCCGGCAGCTCGGCTGAGTTCCCCATGCAGGGCGTCGATCGCGGCTGAGCTGACGAGCTCGCTCCCGATGCGAGGCGTGGATAGCGTGGGCGGGTGCCGGTCGATACCGCGAGTCGGTCGTCGAGCAGGCGGGACGCCCGGGAGCAGCGGTTGGGACACGCGAACGGGACGACGTGAAACGGGCAGTCCGTCAGGCTCGCGTGGGCTTGGTAGGATTGGGAACGGAGGGGGAAGCAGCGATGGACGGCGGAGCGCTCAGTGCGGAGCAGCGGCGGCTGGTTGAGGCGATCGCGGATGCGCTCTACCAGCGGGGGCCAGGTATGGCGTTCACTGGTGCGGGGATCTCCACCGAGTCCGGGATACCGGACTATCGCGGGCCGAACGGGCTGTGGTCGCGCGAGAATCCGACCCGCTACCGCGATTTTCTGAACGATCCTGAGGTACGGCGGCGTTACTGGGATCGACGGCGCCAACGCTATCCGATCCTCGCCGGGGCGCGGCCCAATGCGGGACACGTGGCGCTGGCGCGGCTGCAGGCTGCGGGGTATCTGGACATCATCGTGACGCAGAACATCGATGGGCTGCACCAAAAGGCGGGCAGTCCGCCGGAGCGGGTAATCGAGCTGCACGGAACGGCGCATGCCATCCGCTGCCTGTCGTGCGAGCTGCTCTGGCCGGCCGAGGAGTTCGACCCTGGTCCGCCTGGAACGATCCCGGATTGTCCCGTCTGCGGTGGGCTAGTGAAAGAAGCCACCGTTTCCTTCGGCGAGCCGGTGCCGCGCCGGATTCTCGAGCATGCGCTGGTGCTCGCCGAAACGACGCCGGTCATGCTGGTGATCGGTACGTCGCTCAAGGTCGTGCCGGCGGCTCATGTGCCGCGCCGTGCAGCGCGAGCGGGGGCATTCGTCGCGATCGTCAATGACGAACCGACCCCGCTCGACCGGGAAGCGGCAGTCGTCCTCCGGGCTCGGGCCGGGGCCGCGCTCGCCCACCTCGCCGAACTCCTCGTCGGTGCGCCGGCCGACTCCGCTCGCGAACGCGCGAGCTGAGCCAGCGACCGAGCTCGGTGAACGGAACGGCAGATCCTGCACGCGACCGTTCGCGCTGGGATACCGGCGGACAGCCGCACCGCCCAGCGACCGGGCGTTCGGCTGGCGCGAGGAGTTCGCGCGAGCTATACGCGACATGCGACATCCGCTCCGAACCGAGACGGCGAGGTGCAGCATGAGGATGGCGGTCCGACGGACTTGCGGGCTGGTGCTCGGCCTCTGGGGGGGTGTAGCTGTGGGGCTGGGCTGGCTGGTCGCTCGCGACCTGGTACGGCGAGTACAGGGGGGACACGGAACTTCGGATCATCGCGGCCTGGTTCCTCGCGCTCGGTGTACCGCCGCTTCTTGCTGGCCTTGCGCTCTGGCGAGGCTGGAAAGCTCCAGTGGCCTGGGTGGTATTGGGGTGCCTGACCCTGATCGCGTTCTGGATCCAGCAGCTGTCCTGGTTCAGCGTCGCACTCGTCAGCGCACTCCGTACCGGTACGTGGAGCGGCGTGCTGGATACCCTCTTCGCCTGGCACTGGTTGGAAGAGACCGTTGCACTGCCTCGTCGATGGAGCGACCTCGGGAGTTAGGTGCTCTGGTTCACCTGGGGACTGTGGAGCCAGCTGGTCGTCGTGCTCCTCGCGTTCGTGCGGGCACTGCGCACCGGCCCGGCGGGGAGAGCTGCCCGCCGGCGCGCGACCGCTGCTGCCAAGCGGCGAACCGGGCTGATCGGTCGCGAGCAGCGCCCGGCTCTCTTGCAGCCGGTCGAGGCTCAGGTCGTCGTGAACACGTCCTGGATCTCGTTCTCGCTCGTGTCACCGGCCAGGAGGAGCGGTGTCCGCTCAGCCCGGTACCGGTTGCCGACCAAGCGCGTCCGCGTGGTATGGAGCAGGAAGACGGCAGCTCGGCCATTGGCGGCGAAGCAGTTGTCGCGCAGCTCGTGGCCGGTCGAGACGCAGCGGTCGGGAAAGTCGTGGTTGGCAGGGTCGAGCGTGAAGGCGACCCCGTCGCGACCATTGCGCGCGATCAGGTTGTCGCGCAGGACACCGCGGGCGCCATGTTCCCAATGCACGCCATCGAGCCGGTTGTCGGTGATGAGATTGCCCTCGAGGACGGTATCGGTGGAAAAGCCGAGCCAGAAGCCGAAGTTGCTCCAGCACGCTCGGTTCTGCCGGAACACGTTGCCGCGCGAAAAGGTGGCCTCGAAGGCATTGTTGGGCGAGTACGAGCCGTCGTTGCCGACGACGAGGTTTTCGTCGGAGGGCGGGCTGAACTGGTTGCCGAGGAAGAAGCCGTCGCCCGACCAGCGTAGGTCGTTGCCGGCGATCAGATTGTGGTGCGATCCGCCAGTCACCAGGATGCCCGCTGCATCGCACCCGGTCCCGCCGCAGCGGTTGACATATTGCGCGCGGTTCCGCTCCAGCCGGCACGACGAGGAGCCGTGGAGACGGATACCCCACGCGTGGTTGTGGGAGAGATCGCAGTCGGTGACGACGAGACCGTGCGAGGCGATCGCATCGATCCCGATATCCTGCTCGCGAGCGACGAGCCGAACGATTCGGGTGTTCGTGGAGCGAATCGAACGGATCCCGCCGCCCGCGCCTTCGTCTGGACGCGTGATGTCGAGGAAGGTCCCCTCGCTCGCACCGTTGTGGGAAAAGTCGCAATCCTCGACGACGATCTCCTCGCAGTCGAGCGCGAGGAGCGCCCAGTCGTATCCGCGTACTACCAGATGGCGGATCACGACTCGGCGGCGGCCCCGGAGCAGGATGCCGATGCCACCGCGCCCTTGGCCATCGAGGACCGCTCCGCGACCGTCGATCACCAGATCGTCCGCAGCGATGCGGAGCGCACCGTCTCCGGGGTCGGGGAGATCGTAGTGACCGGGTTCCAAGACGATCGACCCGGTGACCGTGAGACCAGGGCGCGGTTCGCGCCAGCCGCTGAGCCAGCGGAGGACCTGTCTCCAGCGAGCCATGGTCACCTCGTCGCGTGCATCGGGTGCACCTCGATGCCCAGAGATCGACGCGAAACTGTCCCTCGCCAGTAGCGTGGACGCGGCTTCTGGCTTCGCGGTAGACGGTCGACAGTGGTATGACGGCGAGCGGAGCCAGGCATGGCGACCTCCGGGTGGCACGCGTGCAGTGCCGAGTACAAGAACGGGTTAGCACGCGAGGGGCGGACCGACAAGGTGGGTGTGCGGAGGAACGAGACGTGGGGCGAGCCTCACGCTGGTCGGGTGGACTGAATCGATCGGGTGGGTTCGACGCACTCACCGTTTTCCACCTGAGCGCTCGTCGTTGGCAGGTCAGGCCGGGAGCCGGAGCCTGCGGCAACGGTGCTGCTGCGCGAGCGGCCAGTCGAAGTTGGACGAGATGGTCGTTCGATGGCTAGCAGGGGAGCTAGGCTCTCGGACCAGATTCGTGGCCCCTCGAAGAGCCGTCGGAACACTCGACGCGCACGACGACCGAAGAATCGTTGGTTGACGACAAAGGCTGGGATGCGTATACTGTGTAAGGGTGGGCGTCGCGTCCGCAAGGTGATGCGACGCCGAGGTCGGTCCGATGTGGAGGGTACGGTTCGTGGAACATAGTCAGCCTCCAGAACGCAGTACCGGCTCCCGCGGGCCGTCCGGGTCGGAGCAGTAGGCCGCAGTACGCCTCGAGCGCACGGCACCTCCGCGCCCCCGGTCGGTCCGGGGGCAGCCGGTCAGATTACTCCAGGCCGGATGGAAAGGAGGTGAACCGATGCGCACCCTGATCCGTTACACGATTCTCAATCAGGACGGTCAGCCGGTGATCCGCGCAGTGCGCGTGGTCTATCCGGCGACGGCGCGAGTGGCTCCTTTGCCCCAGGAGATCGAGCAGAAGAGGGAGGCCGGTCGGTCGGGCGAGCACGCGCTGCGGAGCGAGGCTGCCGAGGAGCGCCGCCCGAGCGGTGCCTGATGGCACGTGGACAGTTGTCACCGACCCCCGCGGGAGTGAGACCCGGCGGGGGTCGCTCATTGTGACGATCAGCTCGCGTCAGCCGAGTCTCATCCACGACCGGGGCAGGTCAGTCCGCTCGCTCCGGCGCCAGGTCGGCTGGCCGGCAGGTTCCAGCGCGACGCACGGGCACCCGCCGGGGACGGACAGGTGAACAGCCCACTCGTCCGGGAGAGGCCGGCCGCGTCGACTGTCCCTCTACTGGCCTGCTCGAGACGCAGACGGACTCATCGCCTGGGCGACCGGGGCATCCGCTGGCCAGCGCAAGTGGGGGATGACTGCTCGCCCATAGGCGCGGATGAATTCCTCCTGGTTGCGTCCCACATTGTGCACGTAGATCTCGGTGAACCCGAGATCGATGAGATGTTGCAGGAACTCGCCGTGGCGGTCCAGGTCGGACGTCATGAAAACGCGGCCCTGGAAATGTTCCGGACGGACCAACCGGGCCATCGCCTGGAAGTCTTCGGGGTTGCGAATGTCCCCCTTGGGGAAGGCCATGCCGCCATTCGGCCATTCGCGGAGGGCATTTTCGATCGCCTGCTCATCGGTCTCGGCCCAGGAGACGTGGACTTGGATCATGCGAGGCATGCGCCGGGGATCCTTGCCGGCAGCGCGCGCTCCTTCCTCGAAACGACTCAGGAGGAGGCGGAGCTTCTCGTCCTTCGCTCCGGGAGTCAGGAGACCGTCGCAGAGTTGGCCAGTCTTTTTGGCCATATAGGGCCCAGCGGTACCCACGATGATCGGTGGTGGGACGTCAGGCATCGTGTAGAGTTTGGCGCTTTCTACTTTGAAATAGACTCCCTCGTGCCGAATGACTTTTCCAGTGAACAGTTTTTGGATGACCTCGATGGCCTCGATCAACATGCGAATCCGCTCAGCCGGTTCCGGCCAGTAGCGGCCGACGATGTGCTCGTTGAGCGCTTCGCCGGCCCCGAGCCCGAGCCAGAAGCGCCCCGGAAACATCGCCTCGAGCGTGGCCGCAGCCTGCGCGACGATCGCCGGGTGGTACCGGAAGCCGATTGGCGGCGTCACACCGGTGCCGAAGCGGAGACGCGTCGTCGCGCCCAGCGCGCCGAGCCAGGCCCAGACGAAGCCACTCTGGCCTTGCTCGGGTGTCCAGGGGTGGAAGTGGTCGGCAGCGAGCACACTATCGAACCCCTCTTGTTCAGCGAGTTGGCACCAGCGCAGGAGATCGGAAGGGTGGAACTGCTCGAAACTGGCTGAGTACCCCAGGCGGCTCATCGCGTTCCCTCGCTTTCCGTGTCGCGTCCTCTCTTCGAGCGGAAGTATGCTGCGCTCGGGTGGTCGGAAACGAGAGCGAGAGGAGTCCGGCGATGCCCGAGCAGAATCCGGCGACCAGGCCAGAAACGATCTGCACGCAGGCAGGACTGCACCAGCTGGAGAGCCGAACAGTACCGCTCGCTCCGCCGATCTGGCAGACGAGCGCTTTTGCCTATCCGGATATGGAGACGATGGACGAGATCGCCCGCGGTGAGGAGCCGGGGTTCATCTATGCCCGCTACGGGTTGCCGAACCACCGGCAGCTCGAGCTGGCACTGGCGAGCCTGGAAGGGGCCGAAGACGCGGTCGTCACCGCGAGCGGCATGAGCGCGATCGCCGCCACGCTCTTCGCGCTCACCATACCCGGCGAGCGAGTAGTCGCCGACACGCACGTCTATCGCGGTACGAGACTGCTCTTGGAGCGAGACCTGGCGCGCTTTGGGGTGATCGTCGACTTCGTCGATTGTGGTGATCTCGAGGCGGTGGCAGGTGCACTGGAGCGTCCGGCTCGACTGCTGTGGGTGGACACGCTGACCAACCCGACCCTCCGGGTGCGCAATCTTCCGAGACTGGCGGCGCTCGCCCGAGCTGCCGGGGCACTGATGGTCGTGGACAACACGTTCGCGACGCCGGTGCATTGCCGGCCGTTGTCCTGGGGAGCGGTACTGGTCGTGCATTCCACCACCAAGTTGATCGGTGGGCATCACGATGCCAGTGGCGGCGTCGTTGCTGGACCAGCGGCCGTGGTCGAGACGATCCGAGGACAGGTGGTCCGCTTCGGTGGGCGAGGTGGAGCGTTCGACAGCTGGTTGATCCAGCGTGGTCTGGTCACGCTGCCCCTGCGGGCAGCACAGAGCAGTCGGAGCGCGCTCCTCCTGGCGGAACGCCTGGCCGCTCATCCGATGGTGCAGGCGGTGCTCTATCCGGGCCTGACTGGTCATCCGGAACACCGGCTGGCTGAACGACTGTTGCGTGACGGCTTTGGGGCCGTGGTCGCTTTCGAGTTCGCTGGTGGAGAGCCGGCGGTGCGGCGATTCGTGCGTGCTCTCCGCTTGGTGCGCTTCGCTGAAACGCTGGGTGGTGCCGTGACGACACTCGTGCACCCGGCGACCACCTCGCACCGTTCGCTGCCCGTGAGCGAGCGGGAGCGACTGGGAATCAGCGATGGGCTCCTGCGGCTCTCGGTCGGACTGGAAAACCCGGAGGAACTCTGGCAGGACCTGGAACAGGCACTGGGGCACATCTGATGGTTCACGGCTCCTCAGCGAGCCGACGCGCGAGTTCTCGCCAATCGTCGAGCGCTGCTGCGCGGTCGTGCGGATCCTCATGCTCCGCGTAGCGAGCGACGAGGTAGCGGGCGGTCAGATCCTGGAGCGGCTGGGCGAGTTGGGGCCAGACACTCGTGACGCGATGAGCGAGTTCCAGCGGGGTCTCGCTGGCTCGGCGAACGAAGCCGCGCGCCGCCAATAGAACGAGCGCGGCGCGATACGCGCTGCGGACATCGTGGGGTAGGCCGCGACTGCGGCGGAGACGGGGTGCCGATCCCGACCAGCGGAAAGCGGGGAGAATGTCGCGAATGCTTGCGAGCGAGACGCGTTCGCAGAGCTCGCTCGCGCTGGCGGCGATCGGCCGCGATCGGATGCGCCGGAAGGCGCGCGCGATGAGCACGAGCAAGCCGAGCGCGAGGAGCAGGCCGGTGAGTGCCACCAGCCCTCGCTCGAGCCAGATCGGCACGGCGAGGTGCGCGAGAGTGTCCCGAGGACGGAGGAGATCGGGCAGCACCGGAAGCGCGGGCGGCGGACCTGGTTCGTGCTGGCCGGCGATGGCCCGGAGCATCCAGACGAGAAGACGCAACGCGATCCAGATGAGGACGGCGAGGAGAACGGCCAGCGTCACCAGGACGGCGACGATGAGCGTAAGGAGCCAGGTGACGGGACGCACCAGGTGCGGCCACAGGGTCGGACCAGCCACCAGACTGGCTAGTGCAGAGAGGCAGACGATGCCGAGGGCGAGGACTGCTGACCAGATTACCCAGCGGGCCGAGCTGATCGCCACAGGATAAGCGAGGCGTACGGCCTCCGCTTGCACTAAGACAGCGGTGAGGAGCCTGACGACGAGGAGCAGGGGAGCACCGAACTCGAGTCGGTGCCAGACTGCTTGCGCGGCGGCACCGCCGCTCGCTGCTGCGAGAACCGTTATACCGCCGACGAACAGGAGATCACGCATGATCGCCCACCGCAAGTAGGAACCCTGAAACGGGTGCGGGTCACTCGCCAGGCTGAGCGCGCGCCACCAGGCCAGAGCGCTGAGGATCGCCAATCCGACCGCCGGTGCATCGAGACTGACCAGGGCAGCGAAAAAGCCGGGAATTGCCTCGAGCGATCGTGCGCGCAACGCCCACCACCCGAGCGTCCAGAGCAACCAGCCTCCGGAAGCCAGGAACCTGCTCCACGCGGGGTCCTGGGTTCAGGTCAACACGAGGCGAGCGAGCCCGTAGCCGACCAGGCCTGTGGTAGCGAGCGAAAGCCAACCCGGTACCGCGATCGTATCGGCACCGGAGAGGACGGCCAGCCAGGCGACGAGTGGTGTCACAGCCAGTGCCTCTGCGGCGAGCGCGCTCGCGGACAGTGCGATGGTGAGCGGATCAGGCCGCCGGAGCACGTTCTCCCTCCAGCTCGAAGATGGCGAGTCCTCGCCGCGGGAGGAGGCTGGCCGAGGTCCCGACGGCGATCAGCGCGATGCCGTAACCCTGTTGTCGGAGAGCGAGCAGCGTCCGGCGCAGATTCTCCGTGACGAGCGCAGTGACCAGCACGATCGTGACGCCGCCGCTGAGCAGTCGCGCTTCAGCGCTGAGAAGCTGCTCGATGCGATGACCGGTATGCGGGACGAGCATGGCCAGCGCCTCGAGCAGACGCCGGAGCTGGTGCGGATGACGACCTGGCCGGATACGAATGAACCGTTCACCACCGACGAGGGGCGCATTGACCCAGAGCCCTACTTGATAGCCTTGCTCGATGCCCCAAGAGGCCAGGGAGGCGGTGAGTGAAATCGCCCACTCGAGTTCTCCAGGACGAATTCCTTCCCAGAAATGCTCGAAGGTGTTCACGTCCAGAAAAAGTGCCAGGACGGGTGCAGCGCAGCGCTCCAGCAAGCGCGTCTGTAGTTCCCCGAGACGAGCAGTGGCACGCCAGTGGATCTGCCGCGGAGAGTCGCCAGGCTGGTAGGGACGAGCACCCTGGATGCGTAGTGGATCCTCGAGTAACGGGCGCAAGGGGGTCGCGTCACCGAGCGGATGCTCGGCTGGGAGACCGAACGACTCCAGCGGTCGGATCTCCGGGTAGACGAGGAGAGTCCCGCCGGGTTCGATCTCCAGACGAGCGCGAGCCAAGCCGAAAGGATCGCCGGTCGTCAGGCGGGCCGGCCCGAGGCGATAGAAGCCACGTCGCCTCGCGCGTGCCGGATAGCGTCGCTGCACGCGCTCCGCGATCCCGACCGAGAGAAGCGTCCCCAGCACCTTGCGCTCCGGCTTGGGCGAAGGCTCGAGGTGCTGACCTTCGATGACGAGTGCGGCAGGCAGTTCCTCGACGACCTCGACCCAGGGAAGGGGGAGCGGTTTGGCATTCTCCAGGACGAGGCTCAGCGTGACTGGTTCCCCGGGAAAGACATGGTCCGGCTGGAGCTGACGCCAATAACGGACCCGGTAAAAGCCGAAGCGCAGCCAGAGCAGCCCCAGACCGAGCACGATGGTCACGGCGAAGGCGAGGAGAGCCAGAATCGGCCGCCCCAACGCGACGGCTGCACCACCGAGGACGACTGAGGCGAGGATGCCAGCGGGCAGAAGTTCCTCGCGTTCGACCGGCACGACGGTCGGTGCGCTTTCCACGGTCACGCTCCTTCGACGACTTCCTCCACCGGAACCGGAACCTCTTCTAGGACTGCTCGCACGACGGATTCAGCCGTGAGACCGTGGAGTTCGGCGCGTGCGGTCAAGCGGATGCGGTGCGCGAGCACTGGTACGGCGACAGCTTGCACATCGTCCGGAATGACGTAGGAACGACCAGCGAGGAGAGCAGCTGCCTGCGCGCTGCGGGCGAGCGCGAGTGTCGCGCGCGGACTCGCGCCCAGCTGGACGTCCTCGCGCTGCCGTGTCTGTCGCACGAGTGCGACGAGATAGTCGAGAACGGCTTGACCTAGGAAGATACGCTGCGTCTGGACGATGGCGGCAGCGAGTTCCTCTGGATCGGTGACCGGCTCGAGTTCCACCAGCGGATCGCCGATCAGGAAGCGGCGAACCATCGCTGCCTCGTCGTCTGCCGTCGGGTGGCCGAGACTGAGGCGCATCATGAAGCGATCGAGCTGGGCTTCCGGCAGGGGGAAAGTGCCCTCGAGCTCGATCGGGTTCTGCGTGGCCACCACCAGGAAAGGAGTGGGAAGGTGGTAGGTTTCGCGTTCGACCGTTACCTGTCGTTCCTCCATCGCTTCGAGGAGCGCAGCTTGCGTGCGCGGTGTTCCCCGATTGATCTCGTCGGCGAGCACGACATTGGCGAAGATGGGCCCCGGATGGAACACGAAGCTGCGTCGGCCGGGTTCGTAGACCAGCGAACCGGTGACATCAGCTGGCAATAGATCAGGCGTGAATTGGATGCGGCGGAAGCTTCCACCGATCACGCGGCAAAAGGTCCGCGCGAGCTTGGTCTTGCCGATTCCGGGAACATCCTCGAGGAGGACATGGCCGCCAGCCAGGACTGCTGCCAACAGCAGTTCGATCACGTCGCGCTTCCCGACGATCACGCGCTCGATCGCATCGCGGATACGCAGGAGCAGCGTATGCAGGTCGCGTATGCGTTCAGTGGGGAGCGGCTCAAACGGTGGACTCATCGGGTTGGTCACGCTTGGCCTCCTCTTCGAGCAGTCGAGCAGCTTCCGCACGCACTCCGGGTGACGGGTCGCGTTCGCGAGCGTCGCGCAGGATCGGAGTGGCTCGGACGGGATCGATGGCAGCCAACGCGCGCAGGGCGGCGCATCGGACGGGAACGGCTCCCTCGCGGGCGGCTTCGACGAGTGCTGGCAACGCTCGGGTATCGCCGATGGACCCGAGCGCGTTGACCGCAGCGACCAGGACGTCGATCTCGTTCGGACGCCTGTGGAGTACCTCGATCAGCGCGGGTACCGCCGGGCGTGTCCGCCACTGACCCAAAACCCAGGCGCACATTTCGGCAATATCTGGGCGTGGATGCTGGAGTCCTTCGATCAAGGCCGTGTCGTAGGACGAGCCCTCGTGCTGATTCGGAGTAGCCACTGCGTCGATCCTACACCGTCATGCGCTGCGCTTGCTCGTGAGGACCAGCTGCTGGAACGGTGCCGACGAGGCGCGCGAGTGCGCGGAGCCAGCTCCCGCGCTGAGCCAGATTCAGGGTGCCGCGGAACCGGTAGTCGTGAGCGGCAATGAAGGCGGCCACATCGTCGAGCAGTGCGGCGAGTTCCTCATACCAGGGCACGACCTGGTCGTTCGCGGCAGCGTGGCCCAGGCAGACTTCGAGCGAGCAATCAGCTAGTGGTGGTTGCCAGAGCGCTCGCAGCCAGCTCCAGCGCCGGTCATGCCCTGGTGGTTCGGTCAGGCAGTGAGGGCAGACTGCGGGCAGAGCAGCGGGCCGAGGGACGTACCACGGACGACGGCCGACGTCATGCTGGAGGAGTTCCAAGGGTGACCAAGACACGCGTTCCTGCTCGGCCCGCTTGTGCCATGCTGTCCAAGGGAAATCGCTGAGGAGTCCAGCCAGTGCCGTCGCATGAGGACGACAGAGGAGGCTCGGTTGCCGGTACACGAGCGAGGGGTCTTGCTGGACGAGCTGGGTGGTCGCCGACACGAGCGTCTTCTCGGCCTGCCCGAGCCATTCGCAGACTGGGCAGGGAGCGAGCGGGCGGAGCCAGCGCGCGAGCTCGTTGCGAGCGGGACCTGCTCGGAAGGCATCGCGCAGAAGCCGCTCGAGCAGGATAGCGACGCCGAGATGACTGTGGACGGCTGCTCCTGCTGGAACGAGCGCCCACGTGTGTTCCCAGCAGAATCCGCGTGCCGCCGCGAGCCGATCGGCCGTGGCTTGATCGTTCACTTGTTCCCAAAGGATCGCTTCGAGCGCTCGGCGCTCCTTGCCTTCCAGCATGCGACACAGAGGGCACCCTGGCTCCCCGAACGACTCGCGCAGGGTGGCGGCCAGGTATCGGTCGACCGTGGGCCGACTGGGGCGAACGAGGAAACGGCCGATCCGGGAGACGGTGTGGTTGCGCGGGAGTCTTTCCATGATGCCCTCCTAACGTCAAAAAGCCTCTGCTGACCGGACTGGTCGAGCAGAGGCTATCAGCCGCAGCGGGCACTTCGGTGGCCGAAGCCACCTGGCGAGCCTCATCGCCGTGCACGATCGAGTATATCATCGGAGCGGTTGGCTGTTCCTGCAGAGGCAACCAGCGCCGTGAACGGCCCCGCGTGCTGAGCGCTCCTCGCCGCGCAGCGGGCGTCGACCATCAGAGCAGCGGGGGCAGCGTGGTCGCGCGTGTGCCGACGCAGCCAGGGCGCAAACCGACGCGAGAGAACTTTTTGGCGCCACCGTACCGCTTCGTAGCCCGGCACGGCCGGTACGCTTGTCGCGAGTCGTGAGAAGTCTGAGCGGACGCGCCTCGGAGAAGCATGGCGAGGTCTCTGGGTTGGGCGCAGTCCGCACTTTCCGAGAGTTCAGGTGCGTTCCCCGCTCTACTCCGAAGCTGGTAGGGCGTGCTCGACGAGGTGTGTGAGACCGAGGAAGCGGGCCGCGTTGTCGCGGAGGATCTTCGGGCGGACCGAGTCTTTGATGAGGAGTTCAGCGAACTCGCGCTGCCAGCGGTGAGGAGTGAGCATGGGGAAGTCCGACCCGAAGAAGACCTTGTCCTGAACCAACGAGTTCGCGTAGCGAATGACGCTTTCCGGAATGTACTTGGGTGCCCAACCGGAGAGATCCATAAAGCCGTTCGGCTTATGGCGTAGGATGGCGAGTTGCTCCTCGTGCCAGGGCCAGGCCGGATGAGCCATGATGATGCGGAGTTCCGGGAAACGTGCGGCGATATCGTCGATGTACGGGATGGGGCGACCGTATTCGAGGCGGATGCCGGCACCGCCCGGTTGCCTGGCTCCAGCCATGGTGGTGCCGCTGTGAAACAGAACGGCCAGGCCGAGTCGTGCGCAGGTTTCCCAGAGGGGGAAAAAGCGGGGATCGTTCGGTGCGAAGTCTTGGACCGCTGGGTGAAACTTGATGCCTTTGAGCCCGAGTGCAGCGCAGCGTTCGACCTCGATGATCGCAGCCTTTCCCTTCCAGGGATCAACCGAACCGAAGCCGATGTAGACATCAGGGTGTCTGGCGACCCACTGGGCGATCTCCTCGTTGGAGGCTTGAAGTCCCGTGCGGGTTTCGTCATCGATGTCGAAGATGACGGCCATGCCATTGACTTCGCGATACACGTCGGCCATAGCGTCAGGGTGGTCGCTGAATCCTTCCTGGTTGGCGGGAACATAGCGGTCGCGTTCCCAAACTTTGGCATGGTCACCAGTTCGCACGTGAACATGGATGTCGATGATGTCGATTCGTCGAGTCGTCACCGTACTGTCCCCCTTCGTCGTGTCCACGACTCCTCGCGCCTTCGGACGATGTCTCTGGCACTGGCAATTCCTCACCTGCTCAGCCGGCGACGGGCCGAGACGCTCTCCGGTACTGGACGGTGCTGACTCGCTCGCCTGCTGTTCATCGCGGCCTAGCCAGGCAGCAGCGAGCGCCGTCGCAGACCGATCACCGTCACTTTAGCATCAACATGTGGTGGACTCAAGGAAAACGGATCGACCATCGCGAGTGGTAGGCGAGCGTGGAGTCGGGGCTGCGCGGAGTGGCTGCCCACTCTCCATTGGTACTGACCACCAATGATCGGCTGCATCACTGGTCGACCGGATGCGTTCAACGCCAGCGCGGTGAGTGTGGTTTCGCGCGCTCACCCTATCACAGGACAGTTGACGGTCACCTACTCGTCTGAGAAAATGGTCCTGCGCATCGATCCCCACCGCGAGGAGGTCCTGTCATGGATGCTCGCCAGGTCGAGCTGGTTCTCGCTCATCTCTGTCGGAAGGGACTCTTCGGCGACGTGCGCGCCTGGTGCGAGTCGCGGTTCGACTGCGTCTACGTCGTTACGTGTCCAGATTGTGGGTGCCGGTTCGTGTTGGACGAGACGGAGTTTCAGGAGTTGGTCGAACGGAGCAACGCGCTTCAGGTGTGCGGTGTCTTGCCGACCGCGATCGACGTACGCATGTTTCAGCCACGGCTTCCCTTCTCCGGCTGATCGGTGGCTGGTCCGGAGCCGTTCGGAGCCTGGCCACGCGTCTCCAGGTTCCCTAGAGAGTGGAACAGCAAGGCGACGACGGCATCGGCGATCGCCGATGCGAGTTCGGTGGGTTCTCCTTCCACGAGAACGATCTGCTGGGCGGACGTCCGACCCCGGTAGGCGGGGGCATTCGCGGGATGGCAAATGATTCCCGTAAACGTCGTCGGGTCGAGACGCTGGCGCATGGCGGCCAATGCTGGCTCGTCTGGCATGAGGTCGAGAAGGAACGTTTTGAGATGGGGGCGAGTCAGTTGGCCGACCCAGTAGACGAGTTCTTCGCGGACTCCCAGTTCGACCAATGCGAGGTCAGCAGTCGCGAGCGTACGGCCGAGCCATTCGACGAGATCGGCCCCGGTTCGCTGCTCGACCGTCTGGTACTGGACATCGGGCCAGGCAGTCGCGAGTTCGCGCAAGACAGCTACGCCGTGGCGACGGAGCGCGGCTACCGTGAGGGGGTTGGCGCGCTCCTCGAGCAGGACGGCTTCCTGCTGATGCCGGGCCAGCGAACGTGCGAGCAGGCGGAACACGAGTGCGGGTGGGTGCTCGTCCACTGCGACGATCGATCGGACGAAGATGACCCAACGGAGGCGCGGAAGTGACACTGGTTACCTCCGGAAATCATCGGATGAGCCAGCGAGTACCACAGTGATGCCGGGATCAGCCTCGACTTCGAGCGTGCAGCGGCCTGCCTGGCGCCGGACCGCGAGGTCGAGCGTGGTGCCCGCGAAGCGGAGCCCTCGGATCTCGACCTCAGTGAGCCAGTCGGGAAATGCCGGACGAAGGGTGAGACGACGCTCGGCAGCTCGTGCTTCGGCACCGAGCATGATACGGAGGAGGAAAGGCATTGTGCCGGCAGCCCAAGCTTGTGGACTGCAGCTGACCGGATAGGAGATGGGAACCATGCACTCTGCCTCGTCGCGGCCGAAACCACAGAAGAGTTCGGGAAGGCGGTAGTACGGAAAACTGACCGCCACTTCGAGCAGATCGCTGGCGAGGCGGAGTGCCTCGCGGTGATACCCGTAGCGACGTAAGCCCGCGATGATGAGTGCGTTGTCGTGTGGCCAGATGCTGCCGTTGTGGTAGCTCATCGGGTTGTAGTGTGGCATGGTGCTGGCCAGCGTGCGGATCCCCCAACCCGAGTAGAGATCGGAGCGGAACAGCCGTTCGACGACGCGCGCCGCACGCTCGGGACCGATGATCTCGCTCCAGAGGCAGTGGCCAGGGTTGGAGGAAATGGCGGGAACGAGTCGACCTTGCCCATCGATTGCCTGGCCATAGAACTGGTCGGACTCGCTCCAGAAGCGTTGCTCGAAGCGTGCGCGCAGCTGCTCGGCTTCGGCGCGCAAGCGGGCGACGAGCACCTGGTGCGATGGTTTCCCGAAACGCTGCAGGACGGCAGCGAGCGCTCGCTTCGCTTGGTACACGTAGCCCTGGACCTCGACCGCCGCGATCGGTGGAACCGGATCGCGACCGTCGGGAAAGAGCAAGGAGTTGTGACTG
>Ga0308395_1000465_pt1 | contig 31772 bp, 32 predicted proteins | sample Hotspr20SampleP4_FD_202097 | JGI IMG/M metagenome (GOLD analysis project Ga0308395, IMG submission 202097) | Hot spring phototrophic mat microbial communities from Mushroom Spring, Yellowstone National Park, Wyoming, United States - 20050930_P4 ...
TCATGTCCCAAAGATACCCCAAAGCCGCTACCCGGTAGAACCCCCGGATGCGGTAGCCGATGTGTTGCACTTGCATGGCATGCCTCCTGGTTCAGAGGAGTGCCAAAGGTTTCTGAGCTTATGCAGGGGTGGGTGCGCACCTCGTCGATTGTGCTCCCTTTTTGCGGTGGCGGTCACGACGTTGGGGTTACGGGTTTGTATGAAAGCAGGGGGAGAACTTCCTGGCGGTTCTTGATTACATCGGAACACGCACAGCGTTCAGACACAGCATGAGCGTCATCGGATGCAGCGGCGACTCCTGCAAGCCGTAGCGCTTGTAGAACTGCTTGGCGCGGTCGTGGAGAGCGTGGACGAGTAGCGCCCGCACACCGACGTTCTGCGAAACGATTGCTGCTCGATAGACGGCATCCTGGAGCAAAGAGGCGCCAAGCTTGAAGCCTTGCGCCCGTTGGTCGACGGCCAGCCGGGCCAGAACCAGCACAGGCACCGGATCAGGCATGTTGCGTCGCACGCTGCTGGTTGCCGCCCGACGTGAAACTGCGCCTGCGGCGATCGCATAGTAGCCATAGACATGCCCTTCCTGATCCGTGACGACGAAGGTGCGGCTGGCACCGCTCAATTGATTGGCGAGCGCCCGGCGCTTGAGCCATTCATCAAGACTGGGTTCCCCGCAGGTAAAATCGTCCAGGATGTGAGTGGCGGCAAGGGGAATCGGTGCGCCCAGTTGCAAGCTCATTCCGTGTCGGTGCACCAAGGCGCTTTGAGGGACATGAGACGTTCAAGCCCGGGATTGGAGCTGGGAGGTGCGTCGAGCATCGCGGTGAACTGCTTGAACTTGTCGGCATCCAGGCTGAAAAAGACCTGATCCAGCACCACGGCCTTCGCGCGGTCACAAGCTGCTTCGAGCATGAAATCCGAGCGGCTCTTGCCGAGCAATCTGGCGGCGTAATCGATCAGATCACGCTGCTCGGGTAGAGCCCTTAGATTGATGGCGGCATCACGCATCGGTTTTCCCTATTCTGTATACACAACTGATATGCAAATTGTGGCATGGCGTGTATCCGCTGTCAATATCCACCATGACGCGGTGTGACGACTCCGACGTACTTGTAACCGATTGTGCCCCCTCTTTTCTGTAAACCCTGAATCCGTGCTCTTTGCAGCCAAAACTGAACACAACCCGTTGATTCTGTGCTATAATTCTGCATCATCCCTCTTCACCCAACTGACCATGCCCCGCTTTGAAGTCAAGCAATCTGCAAAGCTCACTCTCACCTCCTATTCCGGGCTGGCGCTGATCGGGCAATGCTGCCAGGCGGCGCAGGTCGGCTAGCGGCTCGATGCCAAAGGGGCGGAGCTGTGCGAGCCGACGGACGAATTGACGCTGCGGCTTCTTGAGCGCACCCAAGCGCCGATTACTGCGTACCAGGGCTATGTCTGTGCCGACCTTGACACCTTCGTGATGGACCAGCCCGCAGGGCGCAGGACGCCACGCAGTGGCGGTCCTGAGCGAAGCGAAGGATTCGGCGCAGCCGAACACAACTCCGAGACGAAGAAGGAAGCGGTCAGCCGCACCTACCAGGGTGTAGATGGCTACAGCCCGATTGCGCTTTACCTGGGCAATGAAGGCTGGATGAAAATTCATGCCCAATAGCCTACAGAAAAGGTTTCAGATTCAACGACCACGGATTCAGGTAAACTTGATTGGGGGCTTGGAGATGGCAACGACACCCGTTAAACAGCGCGTTCAAAAGCACCGCAATGCACTGCGCATGGCGGGCCTTCGTCCGGTTCAAATCTGGGTGCCGGATACGCGACGGCCAGACTTTGCAGAAGAGTGTCGCCGCCAATCTCTTCTGGTGGCTCAGGCCGACAGCGCCGACGCGGCCATGCAGCAGTTTATGGATAACGCATTGGCAGACGTGGACGGCTGGATCAGAGAGCACAGTAGCGTGACCGTGCTGCCTATCACCGGCACGCTGGTTGTTGCGCCCTTGCTGCGCGTTACGATTCAGCCGACTGCAGAGAACGACTTACAGAAACCATCACAGGTGATGGTGGACAAGGCCATGACCGTGAAGCGCGAGAGGGTCGGGCCAGTCTTCGGGCGCATCGATGCGGATACGCTGGTAGAGGTTGAGCGTTGTTTGGCCGTGTTCTTGGGACTTGCGAAGTAAAAACGATTTACCGCATTCCCGCACCTGACTCAATGAATCGAGAGTAGCGAAGTGCGCCGATCGAGACACGATCTTCCGCAGCACCGTCTGATCAGGCAAAGAAGGGCTTGCCGTCTTCCCGTTCGATTACCAAGGTGGCACTGCGCGGCCGCCCGCCGGCGATCTCCGGAAACTGGCTATGGGGCCAGTTGGAAAAGGCAGTGGGGTTTTTGGCCAGATAGGACTCTATGGTTTCGCCCTCAGCAGGTTTGGGTAGCCGCGGATGTTCTTTGGCCTCACCAGGATGTTGGATGTTGATGAACATGGTTCGGCCATCGGGGGCAAAGGTGCAGCCGGTGATCTCGCACCCAGAGGGGCCGACCAGAAAACGGCGGATCTCGCCGGTGGTGGGATCGGCAACCAGCATCTGGTTGTTGCCCATGCCGGCGTAAGGGCCGCTGTTGCTATAGCTGCCATCGGTTTGAATCCACAGTCGCCCTTTGCCGTCAAAGGCAAGACCGTCGGGGGAGTTGAACATGTTCTCTGCCGTGACGTTGCAGCTGCCAGCGCGGGGGTCGGCAGCGGGATAGACTGCGGGATTTCCAGCAATGACAAAGAGATCCCAGGTAAATTCGGTGGCGGCGGGATCGTCGCCTGCCTCACGCCAGCGGATGATCTGCCCCCACCGGTTTTCGGCGCGAGGGTTGGCGGCGTCGATCTGTTCCAGTTTGCGTCTGCTGTTGTTGGTCAGTGTGGCATAGACTTCGCCCGTTTGGGGGTGGATGGCAATCCATTCCGGGCGATCCATCTTGGTGGCGCCAACGACATCGGCAGCAGCGCGGGTATTGATGAGGATTTCAGCCTGCGTCGGGAATGCAGGATGCTCTTTTAAAAGCGGGTTCTCTTTGGCCAAAAGAAGCCACTTCCCTACTAGGCGCTGGTTGCCTGCCTCTTTGTTTGAAAATTGCGCGACGTAGAGTTCGCCCTCATCGAGCAGGTCACGGTTGGCAGTGGGGTTTTTGGGGTCGAAGGGGCGGCGGCTGATAAATTTGTAGAGGTATTCAAATCGCTCGTCATCGCCCATATAGACCACTACGCGGCCATCCTTGGCAAGCGTCACCGCGCAGTTTTCGTGCTTGAAGCGGCCAAGCGCCGTGCGCTTTTTGGGGGTACTGGCTGGGTCAAAGGGGTCGATCTCAACCACCCAGCCAAAGCGGTTGGCTTCGTTCGGGCTTTTCTTTAAGTCGAAGCGTTCGATCACCTCATGCCAGCGGTAGCGTTGACCATCGCCCAAACCGTACCGCTTGTGCATTGGGTCGTCGCTGTTGCCGTTGCCAAAGTAGAGGTTGAAGTTCTCTTCGCAGGTGAGATAGGTGCCCCAGGGGGTAACCCCGTGGGCGCAGTTGTTGAGGGTGCCGAGAACTTGTCGGCCGCTCGGGTCGGCCGCGGTCTGCAGCAGCGGATGGCCTGCTGCTGGGCCGGTGAGCAAGCATGGAGTATTGCCAGTAATCCGGCGGTTGTAAGGGGAGGGCAGAACCGGCTGCCAGCCAGAGGCAGTGCGTTTGAGGTGGATGATCGAGACGCCATGGGCAGCGATCGCTTTCTCGGCCTTTGCCGCTGTCCAAGGGGTGAGGTACTCGGCGCCAAAGAGGTATTCGTAGTTGGTGTATTCGTGGTTAAGCGCCAGCAGCCCCTCGTCGCTCTTGCCGAGAAGGGCAAAGAAGTGCATCCCGTCGTGGTTATCTCCGATCTGTGCGGCCTGATCGGCTGCGCCTTGCGCGGCGTCAGGTTTAAAGAGGCGTTTGGGGTCGGTCAATGGGTCGCCCCAAGGCAGGATCGCGCGTACGGTAAAGCCAGGCATGACCGTGACGCGATCCTCGCTATGGGCGGGGATCGACGGCCCAAGGTCCGCAAGGAGGGTAGAGGGGGCGGTGCGCGCCTGTGCTGCCGCAGGAAGTGGTACGCCCATGAACGCGAGCGCGGCCAACGATCCACCTGCTTTCAGAAAACGGCGCCGACCGGCGAGGATCTCATCCAGGGTGGGGTTGGCACTGGGGTTGCAGATCGGTTCGTCAAACGGTTTCATGGCAACTCCTTTGAGCATGGCTGCAAAAAGGAGTGTACGGGGGTTTGGTTACGGTTTAATGACAGGATCGTGATTCGCTGCTTGCCAGTTGGGCAAATCGGCCGCCAGCGGCAAGAAGCGCTTGGTAGGAGCCGCTCTCGGTGACCACACCGCCTTCAAGGACAACCAGGCAGTCGGCTCTCTGGACGGTGGCTAGCCGGTGGGTGATCACAACAATCGTAGTGGTGGCGCGGACTGCTTCGAGCGCTGACTGGATCGCCTGTTCGCTCTCGTTATCAAGCGCTGAGGTTGCTTCGTCAAGAATAAGGAGCGGGGCGCGTTTCAGGAAGGCGCGGGCAAGCGCAATCCGTTGCCGTTGACCACCGGAGAGCTGCGCACCGTTTTCGCCAATTGGGGTGTCCATGCCCTGAGGCAGCGCGCTGACAAACTCCCAGGCGTGGGCTGCTTGAAGCGCTGCGGCGATCTCCTGGCGGCTCACTGGCCGATTTCCTGCCCCAATCGCGACATTTTCGGCAACGGTAGCGGCCAGAAGCACCGGCTGTTGCGGCACGTAAGCGATGCGCTGGCGTAGCGCCGCCCGCTGCCATGCTGGCAGTGGGACACCGTCAAAAAGGATCTCTCCTTCGTGTGGATCGTCCCAGCGCAACAGCAGGTGCGCCAGCGTCGATTTGCCGCTGCCTGAGGGGCCGACAAGCGCGGTCATCGTGTTGGGGGCAAGGTGTAGGGTAACCTCCCGTAGCGCCCATGTGCAGGCGCCCGGGTAGCGGTAAGAGACAGCGGTAAGGCAAACTTCGGCGCCGCACGGTTGGGGGGGGAGTGGTGGGGCATAATCTCCTGTTTCGGCTTCGGCTGGGGCATCGAGCAGAGCAAAGGCGCTTTCGGCGCCAGCCAGTCCGCGGGCAAAGCGGCTGCCGACTTCGGTCAGTTGCCGCAGCGGTTTGGGAATGAGCCCAGCTGCGGTGACGTAGGAGACCAGTTCGCCCACTGTCGCTTCTCCTCTGAGTGCGAGTACGAGCCAAAGGAGTACCCCCATCGCTGCAAAGGTGAGCAGTTGGGTGAGCGCTGTCTGGCGGGCGGCAATGCGAGCGAGCCGCTCTTGCCGACGTTGTTCGGCATGGTTGGTCTGGGCAAAGCGTTCGCTGGCCAGCGATTCGGCGCCAAAGGCGCGTAGGTCAAGGAGCGCGCGAACGGTTTCGGTTGTCTGGCCGGTCAGTTCGCCCATCGTCTCTTGAAGGGCTTGGGCAGCTTGGCGTAGCCGCCGTTGCGTGTGGCGCACGGTGATGGCAACCAGCGGCAACACCGCCAGCAGCGCGAGGGTCAGCCGCCAGTTGCTCCACAAGAGGTAGGCAAGAAGCGCCGCCACAGTGAGCCCTTCACGCACCACCACGCGCACCGCGTCGGTGACCGCAGTGGCCGTCAGCGTGACGTCGTGGGTTAGGCGCGAAACGGTCCGGCCGCTTTCGTGGGTGAGAAAGTAGCGGTGCGGCAGGCGCAGCAGTTGGGCAAAGATGTCGCGGCGTAGGTCATGGACGACCCCGGCGGCAACCCGAGCCGTGCCGAATTGGCCAAGAAAGGTTCCTAGCCCTTGCCATGCGGCGGCGGCAACTAGGAGCGCCGGTATCCACGGCAGAAGTTCAACGCGCTCTCCCCACGGCAGGGTGATGACCCCCAAGGCAGGGTCGGTGAGCCCGTCGACGAAATATTTGAGCGCTACGGCCATAAGCGGCTGGCCGCTGGCAAAGAGGAGGAAACCAACCAGAGCTACGGCCCAGGCGCCGTAGTAGGGGCGCACGTACCGCCACAGCCGCCGGTAGGTCTGCCAATCGGTGGGGTGGGGCGAACGGGTCAATGGGCTTCGTCCCAGTGGTTGCCGATACCCAGGTCGACAACGAGCGGCACGCGCAGCGGTTCGATGGCGAAGTCGGCAGCGTGGCGTTCGGCTACTCCTTCCATCACTGCTTTGGCCCGTTGGGCCACCGCTTCGGCCTCTTCTGCCGGAGCTTCGATGAGGAGTTCATCATGAACCTGCAGCACCATCCGTGCAGCCCGGTGGTGGTGGGCCAGTTCGGCAGCAAGGTCGATCATCGCCAGCTTGATCAGGTCGGCAGCCGTTCCTTGCATCGGGGCGTTGATTGCGGCCCGTTCGTCGGCGGCGCGTACCGCCTGGTTGGCAGAGTGGATGTGGCGCAACCAGAGGCGCCGGCCAAAGAGGGTCTCCACGTACCCTTGGGTGCGGGCTGTATCGCGCGCTTGTGCCATGTAGGCAGCTACCCCAGGGTAGCGGGCAAAGTAGCGGTCGATGTATTCCTGTGCTGCCGCACGCGGTAGCCCCAGCGATCGGGCGAGGCCAGCTGCGCCCATACCGTAGATGAGGCCAAAGTTGATCGTTTTGGCTAGCCGCCGCTCGTCGGCGGTGACTGCTTCCGGGGGTTTGCCTAAGAGTTCTGCAGCAGTGCGCCGGTGGATGTCTTCGCCGTGGGTAAAAGCGTCGATCAGTGCCGCGTCGCCTGAGAGGTGGGCCATGATGCGCAGTTCGATCTGCGAATAGTCAGCCGAGATGAGCCGGTAGCCGGGAGCTGCGACAAAGGCGCGGCGGATTGCCCGCCCTTCGGGGGTGCGTACCGGGATGTTCTGCAGGTTGGGTTCAGAGGAGGAGAGGCGGCCGGTGACGACTGCTCCTTGCGAAAAGGTGGTATGAACCCGTCCGGTGGCAGGATCGACCATGCGCGGGAGTTTGTCAAGGTAGGTGTTCTTGAGTTTTGCAAGCCGCCGATGTTCGAGCAAGGTGGCGATGAGTTGATGCTCGGGGGTGGCTGGGTCGAGCCGCTCAGCCAAGGCCACCAGGGTCTCTTCGCTGGTGCTTGCCTGACCGGTGGCGGTCTTTTTGGGCGGTTTAAGTCCCAGTTGGCCAAAGAGGAGCTCGCCCACCTGTTTGGGCGAGGCAAGGTTAAAGGGGCGACCGGCCAGTTTTTCGGCCCGTACTTCCAGGTCAGCCAGTAGTTCGCCGAAGCGGCGCGACTGTTCGGCAAGTTGCCCGCTGTCGATGGCGATCCCGACCGCTTCGATCGCGGTAAGGACCGGGACAAGGGGCCGTTCGATCTGTTCATAGACGCGCTGCAGTTTGGGTTCCTGTGCTAGGGCGTGGGTCAGCTTGGCGTGGAGCCGCCAGGTAAGGTCGGCATCTTCCGCTGCGTAGCGGGTGGCAGTGGCAAGGTCTACTTCGGCAAAGGTGATCGCCTGCTTGCCAGTGCCGCAGACTTCGGCGTAGGTGAGCGGCCGCAGCCCCAGCTCGCGTTCGGCAAGCCGATCAAGGTCGTGTTCGCGGTCGCTTGCCAGCACGTAGTCCATAAGGAGCGTATCGTGCGGGGTTCCTGCCACCGGCATTCCGTGGGCGGCGAGCACGTGGGCGTCGAATTTGCCGTTTTGGGCAACCTTGGGCGCAGTGGCATCGGCAAACCATGGGGCGAGGGCAGCGCGTACGGCTGCAAGCGGCAACTGCTTGTCAGGGGCGAGGGTGCGGTGACCAACTGGGAGGTAGTAGGCTTGGCCGGGGGCAAAAGCAAAGGAGAGCCCAACCAACGCCGTGCGGCGCGCATCGAGGCTGGTGGTTTCGGTATCAAAGGCAACGACGGTCCCAGCAGCTTTGCTGGCTGCCAACTGGTTAACGAGCTCAGACAGGGCTGCAGGTGTGGTAATGGCACGATAGCGGTCGCGCCGGGCAGCGGCGAGTTCAGGAGGTTCACGCCCGGCGTTGGGCGCTGCTTCGCCCCCCTCTTGGGGGCGGTTCGCGCCATGCGATGGAGCTGCGGGCGCAGCCAGGGCAGGAGAGTCCCCAGCAGGGGTTGGCGTGCTGCAGGCGCCAAAGCGAGCCGCAAAGGTTTTGGCCAAAGTGCGAAACTCGAGACGTTCAAACCAGTGGCTAAGCGCACACCAGTCGAGGGGGCGAGCAGCCAGATCGTCGAGCGTGACCGGTAGCAGCAGGTCATCGCGCACTCTGGTCAGTTGGCGCGCTTGCACCAGCCAGTTGCGCGCTTTGCGCAACGCTTCGCCCGCTTTGCCGGGGATTGCATCGGCATGGGTAAGGAGCGTTTCCAGCGAGCCGTATTGGCGCAACCACTTCGCGGCGGTTTTCGGGCCACAGCCAGGCACGCCCGGTATGTTGTCGACGCTATCGCCAGTAAGTGCCAGAAAATCGGGGATCTGCGCTGGGGTAACGCCGAATTTTGCTTCCACCCCTGCGGCATCGAGCCGCTCATCGCGCATGGTGTCGACCCACAAGACCTGGGGGGCGACCAGCTGTGTCAGGTCCTTGTCGGCGGTGGCAATGACCACCGACCAACCCCGTTCGCGCGCCTGGCGGGTCAGCGTGGCGATCACATCGTCGGCTTCAACCCCTGGGACGATCAGCAGTGGCCAGCCCATGAGCGGGATGAGGGTGTTGAGCGTCGGGATCTGTGCAGCAAGCGCCTCAGGCATTGGTGGGCGGTGGGCTTTGTAATCGGCAAAGAGCTGGTCGCGAAAGGTGGGGCCGGGAGCATCGAAGACGACCGCACGGTAGGGGGCGGGAAACTGCTCGTCGAGCCGGGCGAGCATGGCTACTACTCCGCGGATCGCCCCGGTCGGCTCGCCAGCAGAGGTGCGCAGATCGGGCAGCGCGTAGAAGGCGCGGTAAAGAAAGCTGGAGCCATCAACTAGGGTCAGACGCATGAAGATCCCGCGGCGGTACGTTTTGCTGGCCGTTAGGTTAGCATAGCGGTTATGGTTTTGGGGATAGAAGGATGGCGTTACGCGATAAGGTGCCGTTGGGCGACGACGACCCTAAGAATGTGATGGAAAATGGCCGCGAGGCGTGGCGTCTGTTGGGGATCCTCTCCGAGTTCGTCGAAGGGGCTGAGCGCTTGGCGGCGATCCGCCCGGCGGTGTCGATGTTTGGCAGCGCGCGGCTTGCCCCGGACCACCCCTACTACCGATTGGCTGAGGAGATTGCGCGCAAGCTCTCTGATGCTGGTTTCGCCGTCATCTCTGGTGGCGGGCCGGGGATTATGGAGGCAGCCAACAAGGGGGCCTTTTTTGGCCGCGGGCCGTCGGTGGGGCTTAATATCCAGTTGCCGCACGAACAGCACGCCAACCCCTATCAGGACGTTTCGCAGACTTTCCGCCACTTCTTTGCGCGCAAGTATATGTTTGTCCGCTTTGCATCAGCCTATGTGGTGATGCCGGGAGGGTTTGGAACACTTGATGAGCTGATGGAGGCGCTCACCCTGATCCAGACTGGGAAGAGTCGGCGCATTCCGCTCATCCTGGTTCATCGCCCCTTCTGGCAGGGGCTTCTTGACTGGTTGGCCGACCGGCTGATTGCCGAGGGGATGATCGATCCGCACGACCTCAATCTGATGCAGGTGATCGACAACCCCGACGAGGTGGTGGCGGCGATCTTCAAACACTATGAGCGGCGCGGTTTCGAGCCGTTGCCGCAGGAACGGCAACTGCTTTTGCAGCTATAGGGAGAGGGCGATGAAGCAAAGAGGGTTTTTGGTTGGTGTTGCGGCGGTGGTTTGCTGGGTTTGCTTGCCCGTGGCTGGTGCGGCCGAGGAGCGAGGGGCACCCCCAGCAGCCGAGGTGCCTCCCCCGCCGACGCTTCCCGGACCGATCACCGAAGCCGATCTGGTGCAGCCCGAAGTGGTGATTCGCGAAGAGGGGGAAAACATGGTAACCGAATACCGCGTAGGCGGAAAAACCTACCTGATCAAGGTTACCCCGCCGCGGGGCGAACCCTACTACTTGATCGACCGCCATGGCGATGGGGCCTTCGAGCGGCTTCCTGGCGGCGCTCCGACTGCACCGCCAATGTGGGTGATCAAGACTTGGAAGTGAAGGAGCAGCCAAACCATCTGCTGCGCGGGCAGATGGCAGCGTTGCTGCACCGTTTTCCGCGCAAAACGTGGGCGCTGGTGATCGTCGGGTTGCTGCTGCTTCTTCTCTGGGCGCAGCCCTTTCCCGGTGGTCCGCGCGTGCCGCTCCTTCTTTTGACCGTGGTTAGCCTGGTGGTGGCAGGGCGTCTGGGTCAGACGGTGCTTACCCGAGCAGGCCAACGGCTGGCTCTGTTGCTGGGCGGGCTAGTGCTCGTGGTGGTCGTTTCGCTCTTGGGGAAACCTCTCTCCGGCTCGGGCTGGGGGTATGCTGCGATGCTCATTGGTTGCGCGTTGGCCGGGGTGGGGGCAACCTGGGCGGTGGCCGAGCACCCCGATGGGGTGAAGCTCCTAGCCGACGGGGCGGCCCTCTTTTGGGCCTTTCTCGTTGCCGATTCCTTGGGGCAGTGGCTTTTTGGCCGTGATCTCTTTGGTGTCCCGTACGCCTCCGATTACTTCGAATGGCGCCTGGTCGGCCCCTTTGCCGAGTCGCTCAAGATGCCGGTACTTGTGGCGATTCTCTTTCCGTTTGCCGCTTGGCGGTGGCGCGATCGGCCGCTTGTGGTACTCATCTTTCTGGCGGTAGCAGCGTGGGTGGTGCTGCTTTCCGGGGCGAGAAGTAGCCTGGTGCTGCTCTTTTTGGCAGCGCTGCCCCTTTTGGTGCGTCTCTCTTGGCGCTGGTGGGTCGCAACGCTGGCTGGAACGATTGTGCTGGCCAGCATCGCCGTAACGCTTAGTCCAGCGCTTCAGATACGCGTTGCAGCAATGCGTGACCACTGGCAGGTGGCCCCCTTCTGCTCGGTCGGTTCTGAGTGCGATGCCGCGCGCAATGCCTTGCTGTCCAACCGGTGGGAACTGTGGCGCAACGCTTGGCGGATGGTCGAACGTTACCCCTGGTTTGGCGTCGGGGCTAAGCGGTTTGAAGCTGCTTACCCTGAGGTGGCCGAAGCGACCGATCTCTTTGCGCACAGCCGTCCCTACCATTCGCACAACCTCTATACCGAGATCGCCGCTGAGCTGGGGGGGGTAGGGTTTGCGGCTTTCCTCATTGGGATCGGCGCGTTGGGCTATTGGTACTGGCGCGCACCCCCTGCTGCCCGGGCCCAGACTGGACCGTGGGCAGCGGCACTTTTTGCTTACCTCTGGCCGATACAGTCGCAGCCGGTTTTGCTCAAGGTCTGGTGGTTTCCAGTGGTTTTCTTCCTGCTTGTCGGCTATCTGGCTGCGCTCGATGCCAAGGACGATGCAAAACAGAAGGTACGGATGATTGCTTCAGCGGTCTAAAGGGCAAAGAGGCGGTCGAGAAGCTCTGTAAGCTGCGCTTTGACTACCGATTCGCTCAGGTACCGGGCGAAGGTCTGTGCTGCCTGGGTGGCAAGTATCGCCAACTGGGCCGGTTCGGCCCAGAGGCGCGCGAGCGCTGCGGCAAGTGCCGCCGGAGATTCCGGGGGGACCCAGACGATTCCGCTTTCGTGGGAGGGGGTAGCGCGCAGCGCTTCGGGGTAGGCCAGACTCATCCGGGTGATGACAGGACGGCCTAGAGCAAGCCCTTGCGCGACTTTGTTGGGGATAACGCGCCCTGCTTTGGCGCTAGCGCCGAAGATGCCGAGGATGGCGTGGGCCTCCGCTGCGCGCCGGGCTATCTGATCGTAGGGGAGCGAAGGGGCAAAGGTGAGGGTGAGCTGCGCCGGGAGTGCCGTACGTTGAGCAAGCGCAGTACAGGTGGCTTTGAGCGGCCCATCGCCCAAAAGCGTCCACCGCGCCGGTGGCCCCTGGTAATGGGCGGCGGCGGCAACGATTGTCTCGGGCCGCTGCAGCGCAATGAAGCTACCGTAAAAGAGCGCTTCCGGCGGATCGGCGTTGGCTGTCGGCAGCGGCTGTGGGGTAAAACGTTGCTGGTCGGCGCCAATGACAATCACATGGAGCTTTTCTCGGGGTACCCCTAGCGTTTCGCTAAAGTAGGCGGCATGGGCTTCGGTGTCGGCAACCACCGCCGTACAGGCGGAAAGGAGACGCCCCTCCCAGCAACGCAGCCGTTCGGCTGCTCGACTCTGCGGCGGGTATTTGTGGCGCTCACCCACCGCTTTGTCGTAGGCTGAGATCAGCGGGTCGGCGACTACCGGAAGATTGACGCGCCCTGCCCAGGTAAGCGCTGCAGCCAGATCGCGCTGGCGAAAAGCTGGCACCCAGATCAGATCGGGACGCGGCACCGAAGCGAGGCTCGCTTCCCAGTCACCGAAGCGGCTCACCAGCGGCCGGAAAGCGGCTACTTGCCAGCCCAGTTCGCCAAAGAGACGCATCAGCAACTGGTTGCGGGCATAGTAGGGGTCGAAGCGGCCCCACCAAAGGACGGTGCGCGTCATGGGCTAGTGGATGAAGACATTTGCGAGGAGAGGCTGCTTCGCTTGTCGGAGGCGCCAACAGGGGTTTGTGGGCAGGAAGCGGAATGGTCGGACGCTTGGCCGGCATTGTGGAGATTCTCTGCGGCACCAGGCAGGGTAAAGACTACCGGCAATCCCAGCCGCTGCCGTTCGCTAAGCTCCCACGCCTTGGCTAGCCGCAGAAAGCGTTGGATCGCATACATGTGGCTAATGACGATCCCTGTGGTGCCGTTGGCGAATTCACGCCGCAGCAGAAATGACTTCCAAAAGGCAAGGAAAGGGAGGATGAGGAGCATCCAGCTGCTTGGCCGCCGGCCGCGACGTACCAGCTCTTCGGCGCGCCAGGTGGTCGTTTCGTTGATCTTGGCCACATGGTGGCTAAGGGAGCGAAAGGAGCGATGCAGCACCATCCCCTTAAGGTGGCCGACGCTACCTTCTTTTACCACCACCGAGTCATGGACGGGATGGTCTTTAAAGCCAGCGCGGCGCCGATCGTAGAGGCGGATCGGGTGGTGAAAAGCGGTCCATGGGTGGCCCTTTGTCTGGGTGGGATAGACGGGAAGGATCGGAACCGTATAGGCAGCGTGCGCCGGTTCTCCCGCGGTAAAGAGGGCAGCAATCTCCGCAGCCAGCTCTGGGGTAATTGCCTCGTCGGCGTCGAGGTTAAGCACCCAATCGTTGCGGCACTGCTGCTCGGCAAAGACCTTCTGCGGACCATAGCCGCGCCAGGGGTGGAAGAGGACGCGCGCCCCCAGCGATTCGGCTACCGCGACGGTGGCGTCGCTGCTGCCGCTATCGACCACAACCACTTCGTCGGCCAAAGATTGCACGCTGTTGATCGCCGCCGGGAGCCGATCGGCTTCGTTTTTGGTGATCAGAAAGACAGAGAGGCGAATCTTTTCCATCGCAAGTAAGCAATCGCGCCCGTTTTTATCAGGTTTTTGGGGGTGACCCTAGGGTCAAATCATACAGGAGAAGAAAGCACTTTTCCCGCTCAATTGGCGGTGAGCTCAGCATAGACCCGCAAAGTTGCCGCCTGCATGGCAGAAAGGGTAAAACGTTCGGGAAATGGACGGGTAACGGGCGGCAACTCTCCAGCCAAGCACTCATTGATGCGCGCAGCAAGCGCAACGTCGTCGCCCACCGCAATCGATCCTTCGGGATACAGGGCCGCCAACTGTTCAGCCACCCCCCCGTGGTGGTAACCGATGACCGGAACGCCCAGCGCCAGCGCTTCAAGCGTTGTGCGACCAAAGGCTTCAGGATCGATAGAGAGGGAAAGCACCAGTGTTGAAGCCGCCATGATCTCGCGCAAATCAGGGCGATCTCCGGTAATGGTAACCGAGCCGGCGATATTTTCTTGGGCGATGCGTTGGTGCAGTCTAGCGACATACTCGGCGCGGCGCGGGTCGTATCCGCCAACCAGTAGCAAATGAGCATCGGGGTGGCGGACAACGATCTGCGGCCAAAGGGCCAAGAGTCGCAATTGCCCTTTCCAGCGGGTGAGGCGGGCTGGCAGCACCACCCAGCGTTTGCCGCGGGTGGTGGGAAACTGGGCGTACCACTGGGCAAACCAGTCACTGCTTGGGCGGTAGCCGCGCCGATAGCGGCATGGGTCGATGCCGCGCGGGATGACTGTGAGCCGCGCGGGGTCGACACGGTAGTTTTGCACAACGTAGCGGTAAATGGCTTCTGAGACGCAGATTACCCGTTCCCCACGGGTCATGACGGCGCTGTAGGGGTTCACGGAATAAAAGCCGTGGACAGTGGTGACCAACCGAGGCCTTTGGGACGCGGGGAGGCTTTGCCAGGCCAGCCAACCAACCCAGGCGGGGAAACGCGAACGCAGATGAAGCACATCTACCTGTTCTTCGCTCAGCAGCTGGCGCAGACGGGGAACCCAGCGCCAGAGTGTCCGGAGCCGCTTTTCTCCCACCGGCCAGTTGAACCACTGGGCGCCAATTTCGTGCAACCGCTCGGCGTAGCGGCCGCTCTTGGCAATCACAATTGCCCGGTGCCCTGCCGCTACCAGCGCTTCGGCAATCTCCACTGCTCCCCGCTCCACGCCGCCGGAGTGAAGTGCGGGCAGCATCTGAACGACGGTTAGAGTTGGCACTATTTTTATTAACCAACATTAAACAATCGCAGCATTGCTCCCCAGGGTTCTATTGTTAGGTGCGTTGTTTTCCCGTAGGCAAAATCGAGAGCCAACCACCGTTCGCGTGGCAGCCCAAGCAGATGGCCAGCAATTGCCTTGAGCGGTCCTGCGTGGGCAACCACCACCAGGGCGTCGGCGGCAAGGCGCCGTTCGCGGGTCTCCTGCCACCACTCGAGCGCACGCATCGCCATCTCGGCGGCTGATTCCCCTCCTGGTGGTTGGAAACCAAACGGGTTAGCGGCCCAGCGTTCAAGAAGCGCTGGGTCGATCGCAGCAAACGGGACCCCTTCCCATTGGCCGAAATCGATCTCAAGCAGCCGATCGTCAAAGCTAGGGCGCCCCAGTTCGCGGGCTAGGAGCGCAGCGCGATCGCTTGGACTGCTGTAGAGGTGAAAGTTAGGCGGCAGTAGCGGCAACAGACGGTGGGCTACCTCAGCAGGGTCTTCGGCAAGCGGCCAGTCGCGACGGCCGTAACAGATCCCATCGGGTGCGGTAGTTCGGGGATGGCGAATTAGATAGAGTTCCATGCAGCAACGATTCCGAGTAATCCTGTTGTGGTTGCGGTGGTGGCAGTGGCTCCGAGAAGATCCCCGGTGTAGCCACCCAGGCGCCGTTTCCCCCGCCACCACCAGTAAGCGGCCCCCAGCGCTGCGCTCAAGATTGCCGCAAGCGCCACAGCAGGGGGAAGGAGGAGAAGGGGCACGAACGCCAGCCCCGCTTTCCCCCACTCGGCCCCAGTCAGTTGCGCCGCGGCAAAGGGGTAAGCTTTTCCTTCTCCTTCTGCAAGGCGCAGGTAGGGAAGGCGGGTCATCGGCACCAGAACGAGTGCCCGCGCCAAGGGGTGGACCGCCAGCAGCACAGTAGCTGCGGCCGTTGCCCCTGCCCGTTCGGCGATTGCGGTCAGCGCTTGCCACTGCAGGGTCAGGGCCACCCACAGCGCCAAGGCACCAAAAGTACCGATGCGCGAATCCTTCATGATGGCCAATACTTGAATTGTATCGTAGCCACCGCCAAAGCCGTCGACGGTGTCCGCCAGGCCATCTTCATGAAAGGCGCCGGTGGCAAGAAGCCCGGCAAGAAGGGCAGCAAGTGCCGCCAACCCCGGATGGGCAAAGAGGTACGTGGCCAGCACAAGGGTGGCGGCGGCAATCGCCCCGACAGCAATACCGACCCAAGGGAAGTAGGGGAGCATCCTGGGCACGCGTACGGCCCGGTAGCGGCCAGCGCCAGGGCAGGGCAGGCGGGTGAAAAAGCGCACCGCCTGGGCAAAACGCCCCCACTCGCGGCGTAGCCAGCGAAACCACCGGCGGCCCACGGCGTGGCTACTTCTGGGTAACACCGGCAGAGGCAAAGGTGGCCATGTCGCTGAGGATCGCAGCAGCTGCACGCACCAGCGGGTAGGCAAGCGCTGCGCCCGTTCCTTCGCCCAGGCGCAGGTCGAGGGCAAGGAGCGGCTTAACCCCCAGGTGGTCGAGCACGGCGCGATGCCCCTGTTCCTGCGAGACGTGGCTAAAGATGAGAAAGGGGGAGACGCGCGGTTCAAGGCGCTGGGCAACAAGCGCTGCGGCAGTGGCGATAAAGCCATCAACAAGCACCACAGCGCGGCGGGCAGCAGCAGCGATCATCGCGCCAGCCATCTGGGCGATTTCAAGCCCGCCATATTCGGCCAGAATATCCCAAGGGTTTTGCGGGCAGCCGCCGCGGGCCAACGCCTGTTCGAGGATCTGGCGCTTGGTGGCAACCCCCTGGTCATCAAGCCCCGTGCCGCGGCCGACCAGGGCAGCGAGCGGCAGGCCAGTAAGGCAGTGCAAAAGGAGCGACGCCGTGGCGGTGTTGCCAATCCCCATCTCGCCAACGATCAGACAGTCAAGGGGTTGAGGAAGGTTGGCGACGATCTCGGCCCCTTTGGCAACGGCTGCTTCGGCAAGCGGGCGCCCAAGCGCCGGTTCGGTGACGTAGTCTCGGCTGCCCCAGGCAAGTTTGGCCTCGATCAAGTCGGGGTGGGGAGGGATCGGGTGATCGACACCAGCATCGACCACCTTAAGTGGGATACCCAAGGTGCAGCAAAAGACGTTGATCGCCGCACCACCGCCTAAGAAATTGGCGACCATCTGCCAGGTGACATCACGCGGGTAGGCCGAAACTGGGTGGTGGCGGGTGACGCCGTGGTCGGCGGCAAAGACAAGGGCAAAAGGGTGTGCAACAGTGGGATCGAGGCGGTTTTGAATCAGGCCAAGCTGCAGGGCTACTGCTTCGAGCTGGCCCAGCGCGCCCAAGGGTTTGGTCTTCTGGTCGATCGCTTGCTGAAGCGGCGCGCGCAGCCGTTCGTCAGGTAGAGGGGGAATGGGTAAGGGAATCATCGAATCGTGGCTCCCGATTTAAGTGGCCAAGGGATGCCGGCCACAACGAAGGTCACAGCCGGAGCGGCAGCAGCCAGCGCCTGGTTCAGACGCCCCGCTTCGTCGCGAAAGCGTCGCGACAGGGGATCGGCAGGAACGATTCCAAGCCCCACTTCGTTGGCGACCAGCCACAGAGGCGGGGTGCTGGGTTGGTTTGCAATCTGATGGCAAAGGGTAAGGAGATCGGCCACTGCGGCGTGCCAAGCCGCTTCCCGGTCGGCGTTGGTGGCTGCTGCGCTGGGTGGGGCGAGCTCGGCAGGGGTCCAGCCAGAGGTCACCCATAAAAGCCAGTTGCTGCACCATACCGTTAGGCAGTCGACGATCGTGGCATAACCAGCAGCAAGGCTTTCGCCAATCGCTGCGCTCAGGTGATAGGGGACTTCGACGGTTTGCCAGTGAGGGGGGCGTTCACGGCGGTGCTGGGCGATCCGTTCGGCCATCTCAGCATCAGATGGGGTGGCTGTGGCCAGAAAGCGCACAGGAAAAGATTGTGTTCGGGCAAGTTGCTCGGCAAAGTGGCTCTTTCCCGATCGGGCACCCCCCAGGATCAGATGCGGCCATAGGCTGGTTCCCTCTCCAGCTGGGGATAACAGCGATGGAATCATCTGGCTAGATAGGGGTTGGCCAACTGCTCCATCGCTTCGGCCAAGGCAACATCCTGTTCGGTGATCCCGCCAGCATCGTGGGTGGTAAGCGCCACCTCGACCCGATTCCAGACGTTGCGCCATTCGGGATGGTGGTTGAGCCGCTCGGCAACCAGCGCCACCTGCGTCATCCAGCCAAAGGCAGCGACAAAGTCGCGAAAGCAAAAGGTGCGTGTGAGCTGGCCATTGTGCACTGCCCACTGGGGCAGACGGTTGAGGGCAGCGGCAAGCTCATTTTCCGAAATGAGTGGCATGGCAGGTTCCTGATTCCACGGCAGGCAGCTTAATTATAAATCAGGGAGCGGGTCGACCGGCGCGAAGGGATTGCCGTATCGCTCTGCGTGTAGATGAGACATAAGCCGATTGCGCTGGGAACATGATCGAATCGGGCACTGGATCGGGTAGAAAGTGGGAACGGATGTCCCGGCGTGCGGCAATGATCCGATAAAGGGCATGGCGCTCGGCTTCGGTGAAGTCACTCAGAATCATCAGCAGAACCAGAAGGGGCAGGGGCACCCCGCAGCGATGGTGAGAGGGTGCGCAGCCGTTCAAGGTAGGCGGCAGGTAGCTGGTAGCGGGCGGCCAGTTCGGCAACGGGCTGAAGCGCGTTCTGTACTTCAGCAATGAAGCCGGCAAGTCCGGCGCTCAGAGATTGCGCGGGGCGTTCCCCGGCCCGCACGCTGCCATCGGCATCATACTTGTGGTGGTAACCGCGCGGGGTCACCATCTTGCCATGGGCGACAAAGGTCGTGCTGTTGCCCACCAGCACAGTAGAGAGCATACCGATCTCGCATTCGGCCATTTTAGCAAGTGTTGTTAGTTCGACATGTTGGCGCGTGCGGAAAGCCGACTTGACGATGGCCACCGGCGTCTCAGGCGCCCGGTGCTGCATCAGCAGCCATTGCGCTTCGACGATCTGCTGAGTGCGCCGTCCCGATTTCGGGTTGTAGAGGGCAATGACAAAATCGGCTGCCGCAGCGGCAGCAAGCCGCCGAGCAATTACTGGCCACGGGGTAAGGAGATCAGAAAGTGAGATCGCACAGAAGTCGTGGGTAAGCGGTGCTCCAACAAGCGCTGCCGCAGCTGCCAATGCGGTAATTCCGGGGATGACTTCCACGTCGATCTCGCCCTCCTGATCTGGGCGCCAACCGGCGGCAAAGAGGGCTTCGAAGGTTGGTCCAGCCATGCCGTAGATGCCGACGTCGCCCGAGGAGATCAGGGCGACCGTTCGTCCAGCCCGCGCATGACGGATCGCCTCTACCGCCCGGTCGATCTCCTCGGTCATCCCTTTTTTGATCACCTCTTTCCCGTCAAGAAGGTCGGCAACCAGTCGCAAATAGGTGAGATAGCCAATGACGACGTCGGCAGCTGCAATCGCAGCACGTGCTGCTGGGGTCATGTGGTGGGCATTGCCCGGCCCGATGCTGACCAGAAAAAGGCGGCCGCGGCAAGAGGAGGGGGTAGGAGTGTCCATCGCTAGACTCCAGATGGCTTGAGCGTTTCCAAAGGAGGTTGGTAACAGGCGGCTACGGCCACGGTGGCGTTTTTGCCGTCGGCTCCGCGCACCCGCTCTTTAGCCACACGCAGCATCGGAAAGCCGGGGTATTCGGCAAGCCGTTGTCGGTTCCACCCTGCAGCAAGAAGCGCAGCCGCTTCAGCAACTGAAGGGGTGCCGGTATAGCGGCGCACCGTCTCAGAAGGGCAGGGGACGGGAATCGCGGCCAACGCTTCAGCTGGGTAGAAGGAAAGGAGCGCACCGCGGGCAAGAAGCGGGGTGACCGCTTCCCAGAGTCCCACTTCGTCGTGCTTGAGGGTAATTGAGGCGATGTGGGCTACCGCCGGCGGGTCGGTACCAACCAAGTGAGGCAGGGACTCTTGGTAGCAGGCCAGGGCTTTAGAAACAGCTGCGGCAATGGTCGATGCCGGGGTACCGCGGTCGCAGCCGATGCCGATCGAAACGCGCTGTAAGTGGAAGCGCTCGGGTGGCACATACCAGACGAGCCGGTCGACAAAAGCGGTGGCAACCGCTTCTGGTGGCGGTGTTCGGGCAACCCACAAAAGGGCGCGATAGCCAGCGAGCTCCTCTGGGTTGGGAAGCACTTCAGGTGGCTCCTGCCGCCAGGTGAGGTGGGTAGGTAACGGCACCCCAGCGCGGCCACCGGAATGATAGGTCCACCAGTCTGCTTCACCGTCAGCGCTTTGCCACAAAAGCACCGGTTCGCCGTTGACGACTGCCGCTGCGCTATTGACCAGCGCCTCGTGGCTGGCTCGGAACGACCAGCCGAGTTCGCTTCCCAAGAGATCGACAGCTAGGCTCTTTTGACTGTCGGAAGCGGTGGTGAGGATCGGTATGGCCGAAAGCGCTCCGGCAACCTGCTGGGCCAAGGAGTTGGCCCCCCCGAGGTGTCCGGAGAGGATCGGGATGACGAATCGGCCAGCGTCATCGATCGCCAACACCGCCGGGTCGTGCTCTTTGCTGGCTAGAAGCGGCGCGATGAGCCGAACAAGGGCGCCGATCGACACCACGGCAACCAGCGCGTCATGCTCCGGCCATAAGCGGGCCAAGAGTGCTCCGCTCTTTTCCGTATAGAGGGTAACCGGCTCATTAGGGAGTGCGTCACCATATTTGGCCGGTAGGTAGAGGGGGGCGGTGGGGGCAACTGCCCGGCGCGCTGCGGCGGCGATCTGGGCCCCGTGGCGAGTGATCGCCAAAAAGGCCGGGGTACGGAAGACGGTGCGGGCAGCGTACCAATGGCTCACTGGTCTGCTCCGGAAAGGGCAGGGGGCTCTTTGGCGGAAGCGGTGGAACGCTTGGCGCGACAACCGCGCACTCGCTCAGCCACTGGACGGGCGGTTGGGTTGCGGACGATAAGGAGGGCAAGGTAAGAGGGGGGCTCCTCGGCAAGCGCTGCGATCGCCGGGCCAGCAACCAGCCGCTCCTCGGGCATCCCGACCCGTTCGGCATAAAGGGCGTGTGCCAAAAGCCCCTCGCTATTGAGCCAGTCAAGAAGCTGGCGCCATAGCGGTTTGATCTTCATCAACACCAGAGTCTCGAAGTGGGGCAGGAGCTGGTTGAGAAAGGCCACGCCGTAGTTGGCGGGAATAACGGCGATACGCTCCTCTTGGGCAGCAAGCGCCAGCGCCCCTTTCGCAGCTGCTGCAGCAAAGGCGTTGACGCCGGGCAGGGTGACTACCGGCACTTCCGGGGCAATGTTGCGCAGTGCTGCAGCCAGATACTGGAAGGTGGCGTAGGTTGAGGCATCCCCTTCAACCAGGAGCGCGACGTCGCGGCCGCTTGTCAGGGTAGGCAGGAGCGCTTCGGCTGATCGCTGCCAGGCGCGGGTTAATACCAGTGGGTCGTGGCTCATCGGAAAGTGCACAGGCAGGGCATCTTGGGGGCAGGCGAGGCCGGCACGCTCGACGATTGCCAACGCTACCGAATCGCCGCCGATTGTCCGTACCGGGTAGGCCCAGCGGGCTGGCCCAGTGAGAACCTGCCAGGCACCGCGGGTGATCCAATCGGGATCTCCTGGACCAAGCGAAACGCCGTAGAGGGTACCGTAACGGGGGGTAGTCATCGGTTTTTCTCGCAGGATGGCAGGGCAGTTGCCTTTTTCTCTACCGTGGGTTTGGTGGCGCTGACCAGCCAGATCGGGTTTTCGCTGGCCAGCCGGTGCATCGACAAAATCGGTTTGCTGCGTGCAGCCCAAAGCTGGGTCACTTGCCAGGGTGCCGCGCAGCGCGCAAGGGTTGCGGTGGCGGTAGCCAGATTCTCAAGGGTGACGAAGTTGGCCACCAATCGTCCGCCCGGCTTAAGCCGCTGCCAGCAGTAGGTTAGGAGTTCGGACAGTTCGCCACCGGAGCCACCGATGAAAAGGGCGTCTGGGTCAGGTGCCTCGTCTAGTCCTGCCGGGGCCCGGGTGTGGCGGATCGTCCAGTTCCAGGTGCGCAGACGGCGGGCGTTGGCGGTGGCGATCGCTACATCCTCGGCATTTTTTTCAAAGGCCCAGACCTCTCCGTCACCGGCCAGGCGGGCGGCTTCCAAACCGACGCTGCCAGACCCGGCGCCGATGTCCCATAGGCAGTCATTCGGGCGGACAGCAAGCAGGGCAAGGGTCAAGGCGCGCACCTCCTGCTTGGTGATCAGCCCCTTTTCGGGTTGGCGTTGCTGGTACCAGTTGTCGGGGAGATGGTAGTGCGGCAAGGGTTGAGTCGGTTCGGCTACTTTGGTAAGGAGCATGACGTGCGGGTGGGGAAATGGGGTGGTTGCTGCCTCTTCTAGGGTCATGCCAGACCAGAGCCGTTCGTCTGGGTAGCCAAGACGCGCAGCGACCGCCACTTGGTAGCAGGGGGCCTCGTGCGCTGCTTCAGCGGTGGCGGGGTAGCCCAGGGTAAGGAGCGTTTGGGCGATCTCCTGTGCCCCAGCACCAGGCGCAGTGAGCGCAAGGATTGGCGTACGCCCCAGGCCTGCTGCCGCCAAAATCGGCCGCAAAGGGTGGCGGGGGGCGTTGGCAAACGACCAGGGAGCGGTCACCCGACCGTGGGCCGAGACGAGTGCGCCATCGTGCCAGGCCACCCCCAATCGGGCGCAAGCAATCTGGATCGTTGTCCGTTCTGGGATAATCGTGACGGCGCAAGTGCCAAGCTGCTCAATAAGCCGCTGGGCCGCGCCGTGAAAGAGGGGGTCGCCACTCATCGCCACAACCACCCGTTCGCCGGCCGCAACGGCCTGGGCGCAAAGCGCGGGAAGTTCGTCAAGTATCGACTCGAAGGGATCGAATCGGGCCATCGGGGCCAGCCGGGCGGCCAACGCGCCAAAACCCTTGGCTGCATAAATCTGAGTGGCGTTGGCTAGCGCTGCCTGCGCTGCAGCAAGGAGCGGTTCGCCAGGAAGCCAGCCGATAATCGTAACGGTCATGGTTTTTTCCCATCGAGGTCGCTGACCCGGGCAACGGGGCAGTTGTCAAAGTCGATTGTCTGGATGGTTAACCACCGGGATCGGCCTGGCCAGAATTTGCGGCGCAGGGTCGTCCATGCCCGTTGGGCGAGCGCGCGGTGAAAGCTGGCGGCCAGCCCCAGTTCGGCGAGCCGCTCGGCAGCAAAGCGGGCCGTTTCGGCGGCACTGATCTCAGCAACGACTTCGGCTGGCGCGTCGACCTCCTGAGCGCACGCGGCAAGCAAAGCGCGGTCGACCTCCCCCTTGCCGGCATGGGTTACCGGCATCCCCTGGGCCATTTTGGTGAGCTTGCCAACCATTGCGCCGACGATCACATGGCGGATACCGGCGCTACGCGCTGCGTCAAAGGCGGTGCGAACAAAGTCGCCCATCTGCACAAAGGCGGTCTCAGGTAGCTCCGGCCATAACGTCATCATCACCTTTTCCGAGCGGCCGCCAGTGGTGAGCACCACTGTATCGCTGCCTTGGGCGCGGGCGGCATGAATCGCCTGCACCACACTTGCCCGGAAGGCGGCGGTAGAGTAGGGGCGAACAATCCCGGTGGTGCCAAGAATCGAGATTCCTCCGACGATCCCGAGACGCGGGTTGAGGGTGCGCTTGGCCATCTCTTCGCCTCCCGGGACGGCAATGGTCACCTCCCAGCCGCAGGAAAGCGGCGGCAAAGCGTCGCGTAAACAGATCGCGTCGGGTTGCGGGGGTGGGAGTTTGCTTGGATCGGGCTGGTTGATGGCGGGGTAAAGGCCGAGGAGTTCCTGAAGGTTGTCGGCTAGGTTCTGGAGCGGGACGGGATTGATGGCCGGTTCACCAACAGCGAGCCCAATCCCGGGGCGTGTTATCCGGCCTACCCCTTCGCCGCCCCGCAGAAAGAGACCGGGGGTGGCCACCCAGGCGACCGTCACCGTCAAGCGGGCTTTATCGGTGACATCCGGGTCGTCGCCGGCATCTTTGACGATTACCGCGGTGGCAGACCAATGGCGAAGTTCGGGGTCGACTACCGTAAAGGTTACCCGTTGCCCGTTGGGAAGCAGCGCTGTGATTGCATCAGGAACCGTTCCGGTCAAAAGGGCAGTGGCCGCAGCCCGCGCCGCGGCAGCAGCGCAGGCGCCGGTGGTAAACCCAGTACGGCCGCGATGCGCCCGTTTTGTGCTCATCGTTCTGCAAGTGCCATCAAGGCATGCAAGGCGGCCACAACCAGCGTAGAGCCCCCTTTTCGCCCGCGCACGACGATCCACGGGACGAGATCGGCGGCAATTAGCGCCTCTTTTGCTTCGGCTGCCGAAACAAAACCGACCGGCATCCCGAGAACGACTGCTGGGCGAGCGTCGGCAGTGGTCATCAGGCGGACCAATTCAAGGAGCGCAGTCGGAGCATTGCCGATTGCAACGATCGCCCCATTAAGAAGCCCCTGTTCGTGGGCGTGGCGCATCGCCATGATGGCGCGGGTGGTGTTGGCCGCTTTGGCGGCGGCGATCACCTCCGGGTTGGCGATGAACTCATGGACGGTCACGCCAAAGTGGGCAAGCCGCGGCCGGGAGAGTCCGACGCGGATCATTTCGACATCAACGACAATTGGCGCGCCACGCTGCAACGCAGCTACAGCGGTAGCTACCGCCTGCGGGTGGAAATGGACCAGCCCGTTCATCTCAAAATCGGCCGAGGCGTGGATCATCCGCCGCACGATCTGCCACTCGTGGGCAGGGTAAGAGTGCTGGCCCACTTCACGGTCGATGATGGCAAAGGATTCCTGTTCGATCGCTGCCCCGGCGGCGGTGAGCTGATCGGTGATGCGCAAAGCGGTGGGGGAGTTGGGGTCAGGCGTCATTTTGCGCGTCAATGGGGATGGTTATGGGGGAGATGGTGGTGATGGTGGGCAGCCTTGTCAGCAGCTGCCAGACGGTATTTGCACCCGAAGCACGCCAGCGTCGGCACCGCCTCGGGGGGTTGGGTCAGGAGCTGGTCGAGCCACCGAGCAAACTCGTCACGAAAGGCAAGCGGCGCCCCAACGGCCCAGGCAATGGTCGGGTATTGCCGCTCTAGCCGCGCAACCTGCTTGGCGATCCGCTCAATCAGCGTTCCAGTAAAAAGATAGACCGGCAGAACGACAATCTGGGTCATCCCCAACCGGATCAGCCGCTGAGCCACCGTCTCTAAGCGCGGGTAGGTCACTCCGGTAAAGGCGAGTTCAACCAGCTCATGGTCGGTATACTCCCAAAGGATGCGCGTGAGCTTGGCCATCTCTCCATTAGCGCCTGGGTCGCTTGAACCGCGTCCCAGGACGATCACGCCGGTTGTTTTTGGGTCAGGCATTGCCAGGCGGCGCAGCGCTGCGTGCAGTTCGCCCAAAAGCGCGGTGGTGAGCGGTTCGTCGGTGCCGATCTGCGGCACCAGCTGGAAGGTGACGTCGGGGTAGTCGGCTTGCGCAGCAGCAACTGCTTCTGGGATCTCCATTTTGACGTGACCAGCAGCGTTGATAATAAGTGGCACAGCCACTACCTTAGGGGCTGTCGGGTTGACGGCACGTGCTGCCTGCGCTGCTTGGGCTAAGCCGTCTGCAAGCGTTGGTTCAGCCAGTTCGACAAAGCAGGTAAAAAGCTGGCGCTGCGGGTGGCGCGCTTGGGTATGCTCAGCAAAACGCCGAACCGCGTCGTTTCCAGGGCCGTGGCGCGAACCGTGGCCGATCAGAAGAATTACCGGCGACTGAGCAGCGGGAGCGGGGATCATCAGGAAACCTCAGGGGGGGTGGCCCGGCGAAACCGGTGGGTGAACTTCGGGTCGTAGAGTCGGCTGCGCGGCAGCGAAACTGCCCCTTCCGTAGCCAACACCGGCGAAAGGATGATCATTGCCTGAGTAGCGATTTTGGCTGCCCGACAGGAGGCTGAGAGGTTGGCAAGCGTTGTGCGCACCACCTGTTCCTCAGGCCAGGTGGCCTTGTGCACGACAAGCACCGGGCTTTCGGGCGACCAGCCAGCAGAAAGAAACGCCGCTTCGATCGCCCGGGTATGGGTGATCGACAGAAAGAGGCAGACGGTAGTGCGATGCGCAGCAAGCGCTGCCAGCGCTTCTCCCTCGGGCATTGGCGTTCGCCCCGCAGTCCGAGTCAGGATCACCGTCTGAGTTACCTCAGGGAGGGTGAGTGAGACCCCCGCGGCAGCAGCAGCGGCAAAAGCTGAGGAGACACCGGGGACCACCCGCCAGGGGATACCGGCACCATCGAGCAAACGGGTCATCTCGGTAAGCGCCCCGTAAAGTGTCGGGTCACCGGTTTGCAGCCGCACCACCGTGTGATGGCGTTGGGCGCGGCTGACCAGCCACTGGCCGATCTCCTCAAGCGTCATGCTTTTGGAGTCAGCAATCTCGGCTTCAGGGGGTGCATAGCGGGCTACCGTGGCATCGACAAGTGAGCCGGCAAAGAGCACGGCGCCCGCGCGTTCAAGAAGCGCACGCCCTTTGACGGTGATCAGTTCGGGGTCACCAGGCCCGGCACCGACAAACCAGACGGTGCCGGGCAGCATGGCGCCTGCGCTGGGGGGGTGCAGGGAATCCACGCTTGCAACCGTTTAAGCGCGGGCAAAGAGGTGGCTCGCCAAAATGGGGGTTGCTCCTATCGTGCGGTGCGCCGATTTGGCCAAGGCAAGGAGAGCCAGGTCAAGCGCTGGTTCGATAAGAAGCACAACAAGGTAACCCGCAGCAAAGGTGGCAATGGATACAACCGCTTCGCTTCCTAGTCCGAGCAGGGCCCAGAAGGCGACCCAGGCAACGACCCCGCCTTGGTAGGTAAGCGAAAGGCGAAAGACGTCACGGTAGCGCAGATCGACGTATGGGGTGGCCGGGTGAATCGTGCGCCGGGCAACTGTCGCTACAGCAAAAAGTGGGGCAAGGATCGTGGTAACGTTGGCAAAGTATTGAGGCAGATCATCTGGTGCAAACCACACCCCCTGGCAAAAGAGCGCTGCGGCCAACCCAATTGCCGCCGGGGTAAAGCCAAAAAGGAGGAAGAGGGTAGAACCTAAGATGAGATGCACTTCGGAGACTCCGACGCTGGGGTGGGGAAGCCACTCGAAGGCGGTAAGAACGATGACAAACGCAATCAGGGCGCGTAGCCCTAGGTAGGGCCAGTGGGTGCGCCGCTCACGCCGCAAGGTGCGGGCAGCAGCAATAAGCGTAGCGGTCAGCGCGGCGGTGCCGGTGGCGTAAGCGACGGCCATTTTGGCACCGGTAAGGAGTCCCGGTTCGATGTGCATGGTGCGTACCTCCGTCCAAAGTGAAGCGGAAATCCACCACAGGGGGACGGAAGAAGAGGCGGAAAGATGGCAGACGGCTACCACGAACGGGCAAACGGCAACCACGGTCGCCCGACCTCGCCGACACCCCGCGGCGATCTTGGGTTCAACAGCGTGACGATCGGTCTCCTGGCTTGCCGTCATCCCACCCGCAGCGCCTTCCCGGGCATACCCAGTGGCTAAATGCTGCGATGGTCAGGCTTACAGTAGCGGGGGCTGCGCCGGATTTGCACCGGACTTCCCGGGTGCCCAAGGGCACCATCGTCGCGCTTAACAATTATATGGGTAGCAGGGGATGGCGGTCAATGCCCCTGCGGATCGAGAAGGAAGCGGGCATCGGTGATGCCTGCGCGAGAAAGCTCAGCCATCAGTTGGGCAACCGGTTCGAAGGGGGCGGCACGATGAACCGCAATCACAATGGTCAAGGGCGCACCAGTGGCGGTCTGCTCATCAATCAACCGACTGGCAAGCGCGGCGCGGTGGATCGCTTCGCCGTTCCATAGCCATTGTCCCGTTTCGGTTACGGTCAGTGTCACCACCGTGCGCGGCGGTGGATGGACTTCGCTGCTCGCGCGCGGCAGCTGTGTCCGCACCATATGAAAGAGGGTTGGGGCGGTGACCAGCAGAATGACCAGCAGCACCAGCAAAACGTCGACCAGCGGCACAATGTTGATCGTTGGTTGAGTGGCCTGACGGCTGCGTACCGGTAAAAAGGGGGGCAAGGGGCTGCTCACGGCTCCTCCCGCGCTGTTTCGGCCAGGATAAGGAGGTAGCACTCGTGGGCACACGCTTCCAGTTCGGGAAGAAGCAGGCGGTTACCCCGCGCAAAGAGGTTGTGGGCAATCGCTGCTGGGATCGCCACTGCAAGACCGATTGCGGTCATGATCAGCGCTTCGCCCACCGGCCCGGCAACGGCAGCAAGCGACGATTCGCCTGAAAGCGCAATCGCGGTCAGGGCGTGGTAGATACTCCAAACGGTACCCAGCAGCCCTAGGTAGGGAGCAGTGGTTGCGGCGGTGGCTAGGAGCGTCATTCCCCATTCGCGTTCTGCCGTCTCCCGTTCCAGCTGTGTTTGTAGCGCGCGGTAGAGCCGCTCAGCGCGGTGGGGGCGATCGCCAACGCGCGTGTGTGCCGAAAGTGCCGCTTGGACGATTCGGCCAAAGGGGTGGCGGTGGGCAGTGGCCGAGTGCGCCAGCGCTGTCAGCGCGGCTAGGGAGTTGCATTCAGAAAAATTGGTGCGAAAATGGGCGATCATGCCCCGTTGCCGCCAGGAAAGCCACAGGCGGGCGCCGGTGGCCGCCACGACGCAGACAAAAAGAAGAAGTAGAGCAACAAGCACCGACCAACCAACGCCATCGAGACGGGAGAGAAAGTGGTCAAAAGGGGTGGGAAACATCTCTTCTACCTTACTGCAGTTGGAAACGGAAGGGTTGCAGAACCACCACTTGCTGTCCGCTAAACGGTGTCGGAAGCTGGCAGCGCCAGCGCCGCACCGCTTCAAGCGCTGCAGCACGAAGTGCCGGATGGGTGGCCGAGGTCTGTGCTTCGTCGATTTCGCTTGCTGCGATCGTGCCGTCAGGGCGCAGCACCACACGAACCGTCACCACCCCTTCAGCACCGGTGCGTCGCGCAGCCAGCGGATAGGGCGGAGGGGGACGATCGGTGCAGAAGACCTCCAAGCGGCTGGCCACCGGCTGTAAGGCAGTTGCCGGTGCAGGAGGTGCAACGCTGGGAATGGCTTCGCCTGCAGAAACCGAGTCGCTACGGGCTGCGGCAGTGACCGACGGGGGCATAGTATCTTCTCCCGCAGGCGCCGTGGTCTCTGCTGCTTTGGGTGCGGTGTCGGCTCTGGTTGCCTCTGTCGGCTTTGCCGCTACCGGTGGCGAGGCTGGCCGGGGCTTGACGGAGGGTGTCGGTCTGGATGCGACCCCCTTCGCGGGTCGCGTGGCAGAGACAGGACGAGAGGGCGGCAAGGGCAGTGGCTGCACCGTGGCAGGAAGCGCAGAGGGGGCAGGCAAAGCCGATCTGCTTTCAGCGCTGGCTGCGGCGGTCGGTTCCTGAGCGTGGGGTTGAGCGGTTGTGCCCTTGGCAGCTACCTGCCACGACAAGAGCAGGGTGGGACCAGAAACCGTTGCCACGGGAATGGGTTGAGCGAGCAGACGAGGAAAGAGCCACGCAAGGAGAGCGCCAACCAGGGCCAACGCAAGCGCTGCGCCGATGGCTCGGTTGGTTGTGGTCCAACGATCCATCGGCGCAAGTATAGCCGATTCCTGATTAGAAGCGGACACGCGCCCCCAGCCACAGGGTGCGCCCAGGGCCGGGAACCGGGGTACCCCACTGCGGTTGGTTCGGGAGCGGCGGGATCGTCATTGTCGTCCCTTGTCCGACATAGGCGCCAGCAAGCGGTGGGTAGTAGAGGCGGTCAAAGAGGTTATGCACACCAAATTCGAGCTGGGCGCTGCGGCTCAAGGCATAAGAGCCCGACCAGTGGACCAGCGCATAGCCGGGGGTAGGGATCTCGTTGCGTTCGCGATTGACGCGCTCTTTGCGTTCAACTGCTTCAACCGTCAGCCGTTGGCTAAAGGCGCCAAGCGCATGGTCGAAACGCACCTTAAGTTGGCGCGGCATGATGCCATAAAGACGGTCGTTGGTCTCGTCGTTGCGCCCGCGCGAGCAAGCCAGCGAGGCTGCCAGTTGCCAGCTGCCCCAGGCGTTTGTCGCCAGCGGCCCTTCGGCGGTCAGCTCGTAGCCGTAAAGGAGGGCGCTCTGGTTGATGTAGCGAAGAACTGTAAAATTGTTGCGCACCTTGGTCGTCCGTGGCGCGTTGGCCGCTGCGTCCCACTGTACGGCATCGATATAGTCGTCGATCCGCGTGAAGTAGGGTCGCCAGGCCAGCGACCAACCCTGGCCGTCGGTTGCCTGCTGCCAACGGATCTGGCCAGCGACGGTATAAGCCGTTTCGGGTTTGAGATCGGGGTTGCCGATGTAGCCGTTCCCATCACCGACGAAGTTGTTCATCAGCGCGGCCATCTGCCAGGTGCTCCACGGGTAGCGCTCGTAGAGGCTGGGGGAGCGGACTTGGCGCGCCAGATCAAGGGCAGTATGCCACTGCGCCGAAAGCCGCCAGGCGTTGTGCCAGACTAGGTTCCAGTTGGTGTCGCTGCGGTGACGATCGCGGCTGTTAAAGGAAGTGGCGTCACGCAGCTGGTAGTTGAGCATCGGCGTCATGCCGTTGGTGTTGGCATATCCTTGTACCGGATCGGCGTCGGTAGTCACCCGTTCGACCCGCACCCCGAAGGTGGTACGCCAGTCGGGGCGCACTGCCGCTGACCACTCGGCAAAGGCGGCGAGCCGTTCTCGTTTACCGTTACGGATATTCCAGAAGGTATTTGGCCACATCCCCGCGCCCGAAGGGGGCCACCAGTCGTCGAGCCGGTAGCGGTTCCATTCACCGCCTACTTGCAGCTGCTTGGTCTGCTCTATCGCAAGCGTGGCTTTGACTTTGACCCCGTCGGTGCTGCTGGCAGCGTACATCGGCATTCCCGCTGCGCAGGTGGCGCTAATCGGTGCACAGGGTGCGGCGTTACCGCCCGGGGGATTCGGGCCGCCGGAGGCCGAACCGTACCAGTAACGCTTGTCTTGGCCAAAATCCATGAAATGGTCGACCTCTTCATGGTACACCTGCGCGCTGAGCTTGCCCCAGGCAAAGTTTCCTTGGTAACGCATCGCCACGCGCTTTTCCTCATTGTTCAGAAGATCCATGCGCTGGTTGGCATAGAGCTGGTAGGGTTGCTGGTGGATTCCCGCCTCAGCACGTATTTCGTGGTCGCCGCTCTTCCAACCAAGGTCGACGGCATGGTGGCGCAGCAAGAAGGCAGTGGAACCGACCCGGTCCAGATCGAGCTGACGGTTGGCGCGACCGGTAAAGGTGTAAGTTTTAAATGGCCCACCCGCAGTGTAGTCGTCGCTTTGGGCAACTCCGCCTTGGTAACGGACCGCGAAGTGCTCGGTGCCATACCAAGCAGCCCAATCTCCGACCTTGCCGTTGCCATTGCTGCGCAGCAGCCCAGCCACTTCACCGGCATGGATCGTTTGCCCCGCTTCGGCAAATGGGGCTTTGGCCCGCTCGATGACCACTGCGCCACCGATGGCGTCGCCACCAACCGAAACGGGAGTAATGCTTGGGTAGACCGCCACCGATTCGATGGCCTCGGGAGCAACATATGAAAGTGGGACATTCATGTGGTTGGGGCAGGTGGCGGTAAGGTCGGCGCCGTCAAGGGTGACTCGCAAACGCTCATCTGCTAGGCCGCGGATCACCGGTAGGGTCGAAGCAGGACCGCCGGCCAGACCGGCAACCCCAGGGGTTTGGGCAAGCAAGGCAGCAGCCTCCATAGCGCCTTGGCGTAGGCGGCGAACCGACTCCTGGTCAAGAATATCGACGATAGCCCCTTCGCTGGCGGTGACGGTGATCGAAGGAAGGGCAGTTGCCGTCTGGGCGGCGGCCTGCCCGGCCGACTGGGCGAAAAGGGCTGCGATGGCGGCAGCAATCGGTTTGCGGGTCATGGTTAGCTCCTTAAAACAAATGGCGACGATTATCAGGAAGAGGGAAGAGGGTGTCGATTGATTGCAGTCAACTTGCTATTGATATATGTCAAATATGTCCTGCCCGATGGGTGCATAAGCTCAGAAACCTTTGGCACTCCTCTGAACCAGGAGGCATGCCATGCAAGTGCAACACATCGGCTACCGCATCCGGGGGTTTTACCGGGTAGCGGCTTTGGGGTATCTTTGGGACATGA
>Ga0308395_1000471_pt1 | contig 31473 bp, 20 predicted proteins | sample Hotspr20SampleP4_FD_202097 | JGI IMG/M metagenome (GOLD analysis project Ga0308395, IMG submission 202097) | Hot spring phototrophic mat microbial communities from Mushroom Spring, Yellowstone National Park, Wyoming, United States - 20050930_P4 ...
CCAAGGCCGGTTTCGCCGGCCCCGTCGAATTGGCCCCAGGGAATCTCTTTACTTGGAAAATATCTCCAGGCTGCTTCCTCGGAGGAGAACCGAGTGGGAGCCGACCCCCAACATCCGAAGAAAAAATGTCCTCTATACGGTCGGTGGCCCAATCCCAGATACGCAAAAACCAAGGTAACCGGCCCCATTCCCATTGAGGATGATCTTTCAGCCAGGTGAGATTCACCAACACCACCCCGGCAGGAATGGTCCCAACGGCCAGCAAGGTACCGAGGGCCAATCGCCATCGGGCCTCCGCCACAACCACTAGCCGACAGAGACTCCATCCCACTAAGACCACCAGGAGAATCCAGCCTTCGATTCGGGTGTAGGCGGCAAGGCCCAGGCACAGCCCCGCTCCGAGAAATACGCCGAGCCGCGCCTCCGTTACCGCCCGCCAACTCCAATACAAAGCCAAATTAAATAAGAACCAATAGGTGGGGTCCCGAATGATGAGCGGACTATGGCCCACTAGATGGGGATGGAGAGCATAAAACAGGCCGGCCCAAAAGGCTGCCCGGTCGTTAAACATCCGGCGGACCCAGCCGTACAGAGGCAATACGGCCAGGCTGGCCAGCGCCACGCTCCACCACTTGCCCACCACGGTCCAATCGGTCCCCAGCGTCGCCGCCAGCCAGTCCAGCCCCATCAAAATCACCGGATACAGATTCAGCCCCAACGAATCAAAGGCCTTGGTAAAATTGCCTTGGTGAAGGGCGTCGGTTACCTGGCGGTAGAAGACGGAATCGGCCCATAGCAGGTCTCCCCACCACAGGGCCGCCCCAATCCGGCAGACCAGCGCCACCGCCAACAGCCCCAAAACGGTTTTATATGCTGGGACCAAAACCTGCCGAGCCACCACGGCCTGGAAACTTCCTGGGATTTCTTCCCGGCTGCCAACGGACGCCGAGCTTGCGCGGAGGGAAGGTTCCTCGGCCGTTTGCGGATTCTGCGAGATTGCTAATGGCCAACTCGACATAACCGATGTCCGATATAGGGTTCCGTTGGGGAAGTGCCTCGCAGAAAACAGCTTTCCGGCGGTCGGTCCCGGCCAGTGCGATTATCGAAGCAGGTAGCATTCACTTAGAGGCGGTCCCGAAATTCCGTTTTTAGCCAGATGGACTACCAACCGGCAGTCTCCAGACTGCCCAACCCACATTAAACGGGCACTTTGGTAGATCGGAAGGGTTTGGCAACGGTCCGGGCCGCCGCTCGAGTACCCATTTCGGGACAGCCTCTTAGGCCGACGCCGCTCCGAGCGGCCGGTTCGGGCCAGTGCGATTACCGAAGGAGCACTTGCCGGGGGCCTTCGACGGCCTGACCGATCGGCCAACTGGCAATCCCAGCCTGGGCCAACTGATGCCGAATGCTCTCTCCGTAGTACGGGCTAACCAGAAGGACCATGCCGATTCCCATATTGAACACTCGTTCCATTTCTTCGTGGTCAATCTCGCCGAGGCGCTGGACCCAGGTGAACACGGGCGGCACCGGCCAACTGCCCCGCTCCAGCACCACCTGGACACCAGGGGGCAAGATGCGCTCGATGTTTTCCCGCAGCCCGCCGCCGGTAATGTGGGCGATGCCGTGGACCACGTTTTTGACCCGATAATGGGCCAGCACCTGCCGAACCGGCCGGACGTAAATTCTGGTCGGCTCCAGCAGGACTTCGCCGACGGTTCGGCCCAACTCCGGTACATGATCGGTTACTTTCAGCCCGGCCCGTTCAAAGACCACTTTGCGAACCAGGCTGTAGCCGTTCGAGTGCAGCCCGGTGGAAGCCAGGCCGAGGACCAGATCGCCCGGCTGGATGGCCCGGCCGTCGATGATGCTCCGGCGTTCCACCACCCCCACGCAAAAGCCGGCCAGGTCATAATCCCCCGGAGCGTAAAAATCCGGCAAAATGGCCGTCTCGCCGCCCAACAGGGCACAGTCCGCCTGGATGCAGCCGTTGGAAATCCCCTGGACGATCTGCTCCAAAAGATCGGGGTCGTCCCGGCTCATGGCGACATAATCGAGGAAAAACAGCGGCTCGGCCCCGCAGCAGATGGCGTCGTTGACGCACATGGCCACTAGGTCGATGCCCACCGTGCTGTGCACGCCCATCATGCCGGCCACTTTCAGTTTGGTGCCGACGCCGTCGGTGCAGGCCACCAGCACCGGGTCCCGATAGTTCCGGGCAAAAAGCCGACTGCTAAAATCCAACTGAAACAGCCCAGCAAAACCATCCTCTAAGGGAATCACCCGGGGCGAATACGTCCTGGCCAGCAGCCGGGGCAACCGCTCCATCGCCTGGTTATAAACATCTAGATCGACCCCGGCGTCTTTATACGTGATCTTCGACATCGAACTGGTTTCCCCAGCCTAAACAACTTCGTAACACTTTAGCCGACTGAACCAGATCGCCTCTCCCCTGGGCAGATCAACCCAGCATGTCCCTGCCGCGAAAGCGGCACTCCAGAACGAAGTCGAAATCCATGTTCCCTGCGTTCCTCCTTGTGCGGCAATAAACCTGCATTCCCGCTTGTGCGGGAACAAGCCTGGACTGCTGCTTGCGCAGGAATGACACATAGCCCCCTTCCTTCGGCTAACATGTTCCCTAAGAAAAACTTCGGCAAAACGCCTCTTACCTGGAAAAGGTACTTGCCCTATGTTATTCTAAAGGTTTCTGGGAGAATTAGGTATAGGTATGGGTTTCCCAAGTTTTTGCTTCTGGAGGAGGACTTTTTCATGAGATGTCTTTGGGTGGAACGATCGGCAAACCGTCGGGATTTGGTCCATCGTATTTTGACGCTGGGGGTTTGGGGAGGGATAGTGGCTTGTTTGGCCGGGCCGATCGGCCTGGGGCCATCCGCTGAAGCAGGAGCCGAAGAACTGCAAAAACCAAAGGTCTCCTATCTGGGTGCTGAGGCCAGCGGCAGTTCTCAGGTTGTGGTGGTGGAAGGGACGGCCTTGGCGCATACGGCCCAAATGTTTCCCGTGGACGCCCAGGGAAAGTTGGTCGGCGCCGAGAGCGTCGAAGCCCAAACCCGGCAGGTCCTGGCCAATCTGCAAAAAGCCCTGGCCCTGGTCGGCAGCAGCCTGGAAGACCTGGTCCGGCTGGAAATCCATGTTCCAAGTGCCCAAGCGACCGAAAAGGTCCGGAAGGTATTGGCCGAGCAGTTTACCGGCCAGAGCAAACCGACGGTCAATTGGGTGCTCACGCCGCTAGCGGTGGAAGGGGCGTTGGTGGCGGCCGACGGGGTGGCGGTGGCCCGGCTGGAAAAAACTAGCCCAGAAACCCCCTCTGCCGCTCAGGTGCTCCGCAAACATTCGGCGGACCTGGCCGGTCTTCCTACGGCCGCCCATGTGGCCGTCTTGCCCGCCGGTGGAGCAGCCTATCTGTCCGGCCAGCCGGAAAAAGGGGATCCGGTACCCGCTGCCAAGAAATCTTTGGAAACCCTGCTGGCCACGCTGGGCCACATGGGCCTGGGCCCGGAGCATGTGGTCCAGGTGAAGGTTTTCCTGGGACCGATGGATCAGGCCGAGGCGGTCCAGAAGGAATTGGTTGCGCGTTGGGGCAAGCAAATCGCCCCGCCGATGAGTGTTGTCCAGTGGAAGTCCAGCGCTCCGGTGGAAATCGAGCTGGTAGCGGCTGATCCGCCCAAGCCAGAACAGAGCGTGGAAAAACCGGTGCATTACTACAATCCGCCTGGGGTGGAGCCGTCGCCTCGGTTCAGCCGGGCCGCACGGGTCCGAAGCAGTGAAATTATTTACATTGGCACCCTGGCCAGCCCTCAGCCTGCTGGAGGCGATCAACAGGTGGAGGCGATCTTCGCACAGTTGGAAAAACTCTTGGAGGCCAACGGCAGCGATCTCCGCCACCTGGTCAAGGCCACCTATTACTGCGCCGATCCGGCCTCCAGCAAGGCGTTGGACGCCATCCGCTCGAAAATCTTCGATCCGAAACGGCCGCCGGCCGCCTCCAAGGCGATGGTTGCCGGCGTGGCCATCCCGGATCGTACCGTGGTCTTGGACATGATTGCCGTACCCAAGCCGTAGGTGTATATTCAAAGGATCAGACTGGAGCACCTTAGCCGATGGGACCAATTCGCCTCTCCCCTGGCCGTCGAGAGGCCGGCTGAGCCGAAGCCTCCGCCGGGTGAGGGGCGCTGTGTCATTCCTGCGGAAGCAGGAATCCAGGCAAAAATAACCGGATTCCCACCTTTTGTGGAAATGACTACGAGGGAGGAAATCCTGGGCGGGCAGACGTCTCGTCCGCCCATGTGCGGGCCAGATCCCCCACTCCCAGTATTCCCCTCACCCTACCTTTCTCAACAGCCAGGAAAGAGGAGTAGGAGACCTCCCCTGGAGATGAAAAGGTATCCAATCCCCCATTTCCCCCTATTTAACCCTCTCCCTATCCCCCTTATGCAAGGAGACAAAGCGATGAACCCCCTGCAACCGACGCGGCGTGAGTTTTTGGAATCGTTGGGCGCATTGGGCGCTGGCGCGGCCTGGCTGGGCAGCGGACGGTTCGGGCGGGCCTTGGGCGCCGAAGAAAAGCCGACCGGAGAGCGGCTGGCCATCGAAGGCGGCACGCCGGTACGTAAACAAATGTTAGGTACTGGCTGCTACGGCCCCCAATACTACGATGACGAAGAAAAACGAGAACTCATCGAAGTCATCGACTCCCGGAATCCGTTCCGTCATGCCGGCGGCAAGGTGGCCCAGTTCGAGCGGGAATACGCCAAATATCTGGGTGCCAAGTATGTGATCGGCGTAACTTCGGGTACGACGGCCCTTTATGCGGCCATGGCCGCCTTGGAAATCGGCCCCGGCGATGAAGTCATCTGCCCAGCCTGGAACTGGTACGCTGATTACGACGCCATCGTGCTCTGCGGGGCGCTGCCGGTCTTTGCCGAGATCGATGAATCGCTCGGCATCGACCCGGACGACATCCAGCACCGCATTACGCCGAAGACTAAAGCGATCATTGTGGCCCACCTGCAAGGCGGCGTCTGCGACATGGACCGCATCATGGCCATCGCCCGAAAGCACAAAGTGCGGGTCCTGGAAGACTTGGCCCAGTGCGTGGGCGGCAAATACAAAGGCAAACCTCTGGGCACCATCGGGGACATCGGCATCAATAGCTTCCAACTCAGCAAGACGATCACCTCCGGCGAAGGCGGCGCGGTGATCACCAACGATCCGGTCCTCTATGAACGGGCGTTCCGATTCCATGATGTCGGCACAGTGAGCCGGTGCTTCCAGGAATCGATCGGCAACGGGGTCTTAAGCGGGTTTGCCTCCTGCAATTTCCGGATGAGCGAACTGACGGCAGCCGTGCTCCGGGCGCAGCTCCGCAAACTGGATACCATCTGCAACAATCTCCGTACCAACGCCCGAAAAGTCAAAGAAGGCATCCAGGACCTGCCCGGCATCAAGTTCCGCAAAACCGGCTGCCCCGAAGGCGATCTGGGCTACGCCGTGATGATCGACATGGGCAACCGGCAACGTCGGGATCAATTCCTGCGGGCGCTGCGGGCCGAGGGCATTTCGGCGATCGGCCCGGCCGGTTCGGTCTTTTTGCCTGCTGATCCTCGTGTGGAACAAAAACGCACCATCCATCCAGATTGGCCCTCCTTCAAGAGCGAGCGAGGCCAGCAAATCCAATACGGCGCTGCCGCCTACCCCAAAACCGCCGACATTTTGGACCGATTTGGCGGCCCGCACATCGGCCCTAAATACACCGACCAAGACATCGCCGACATCATCAAGGCCGTCCGAAAAGTCTATCTGGCCATGCACAAGGCCTAAATATCTTGGAACATTTTCGCCGAAGGAAGGGCGCTGTGTCATTCCTGCGCAAGCAGGAATCCAGGCTCCTTTGTGCCTGCTCCTGTGTTCCTCCTGGGCAAGCGGGAACTCTGAGAGACCTTCTGGATTCCCGCTTTCGCGGCAGTGCCACAAAAAGACTTGGAGCCCGCTGTGTCATTCCTGCGCAAGCAGGAATCCCGAATACACGCCTCTCCCCTGGCCGTCGAGAGGCCGGCCTGGCCGGAGGGAACGCCGAAGGCCAGGCCGGGTGAGGGGGACTTAGACTGCCGCTTTCGCGGCAGTGCCACGAAAAGACTTGGAGCCCGCTGTGTCATTCCTGCGCAAGCAGGAATCGAGGGGCTTTGTGTTGCCGAAATCCCCTTGACCCGGCCAACCTGTCGGTGGGCCGCCCTCTGGACGGCCAGGGGAGAGGGGGGTGCTTCATTTGGCTAAAATGTTCCAAACGTTAAAAAAGACGGAAAGGGGGTTTTTGCCGGGCGGCACTCGACCATTATCCTTCTATCCTTCCTTTGCCTAACATGCCTACCGTATCCGTGTTTTTCCCCGCTTCTATGGTCCTTTTCATGAGGAGAGCTGTCATGCTGCGCACTCGACAATGGGGGATGCTGGGATGGGTGTGGTTGGGTCTGGTTCTGACGGTTTCGGCTCAGGAGCTTCAGCACGAAATCCGCCTTCCTTCCCCGCCGGACGTTCGACAGGAAATCCGGTTTCCTGACCTGCCCGGTTATCAGACCCTGGTGTGCGATTTCCACATGCACTCGGTTTTTTCCGACGGCAGTGTCTGGCCGCCCATCCGGGCCAAAGAAGCCTGGCGCCAAGGGCTGCACGCCATCGCCATCACCGATCACATCGAATATCAGCCGCACAAGGACGACATCCCCACCAAGCATAATCGGCCCTACGAATTATTGGTCGGGGAAGCACTCACGCGGGACATCCTGCTGGTCCGAGGGGCGGAGATCACCCGGGATACGCCGCCCGGCCATTTCAACGCCCTGTTTCTAAAAGATGTCCAGGCCCTAGACCAGAAGGACCTGATGGAAGTGTTCCGGCAGGCCGCTGAGCAGGGCGCCTTTATCTTCTGGAACCATCCCGGCTGGCAGGGAGCGGAAAAGGGCAAGTGGGGCGAGGTACAAACCGTCTTGTATGAAAAGAAATGGCTCCACGGGATCGAAATCTGCAACGGCGACGGCTACCATGAGCAGGCCCACGCCTGGGCGATGGAGAAAAACCTGACCCTGCTGGGCAACTCCGATATCCATGAGCCGGACCTCCGGCAAAAAAATACTGCGGCCGATCACCGGACCTGCACGCTGGTCTTTGCGAAAGAAAAGACGCTTCCTGCTCTGCAAGAGGCCCTACGGGCTGGCCGAACCCTGGTCTGGTGGAAGGATCACTTGATCGGCCGGGAGGAGTGGCTTCGGCCGATGTTCGAGGCCTGTGTCCAAGTCCTGCCGCCGCACCATCGGGCCAAAAACGCCGTGTTCGTCCACATTCGGAATCGCTCGGAAGTGGACATTCGGCTCCAGCGCAGCGGCGGACCAGGACCAGCCCAACTCGTGCTCCCGGCCAGTACAGTTAGCCTGCTGAAAATCAACACCGCCGATCCGAACCAACCGATCCGGTTGGAATACACGGTGGCCAACTTCCTGGTAGCCCCGAAGAAACCGCTCGTGGTAACCCTGACCATCCCCGGCAAAGAGTAAGGGTCAATTTTGGACGTCTCCTGTGGGAAGCTCGGGTCCGCAGAGGCCCAGGATTTTCTTTTCGCGAAGCGGCGATTATAATCATTATCTTTCCGTAACACTTTAGCCGAATGGAAGGCGAGGTGTCCTTCCTGCGCAAGCAGCAGTCCGAGTCCCTCACCCGGCTTCGGTGGAGCCAGCCTCTCGACGGCCAGAGGAGATGCGAGAGGTTTCATTCGGCTAAAGTGGTACTCCGAAAAGAGGGAATTTTGCCGGAAGGGGAAAATAAGGTAAGAAGTCTAACTTTCTTGTGGAGCACGCAGAACCATGGTGGACGAGATTTCTTTGCGGCCGGAGTTGCCGGCAGAAGAACGGCGTGGCTTTTTCAAGAAGCTGCTGGCGTTGGGAGCTTGGATCGCGGCGTATTTGGCGCCGGTGGGGGCGGCGGTTCGGGCGTTTTTTGCCCCGGCCCGCCAAAAAGGGCAAGCGGCCGGCGATTTCACCCGGGTTGCCCCTCTGGATAGCCTGCCCGAAGACGGAACGCCGAAAAAGTTCCCCATCCTGGCCCAACGCCGCGACGCCTGGACCGTCTATCCCAACGAGCCGATCGGCCAGGTCTTTTTGCGTCGGGTCGGCAAAGACCAGGTGGTGGCCTTGCACGTCAAATGCCCGCATATGGGCTGTGCGATTTCCTATGTGGAAGAAAAGCAGGGCGACCAGGTGGTCAAAAAGTTTTATTGTCCCTGCCATAAGGCCAATTTCGACCTGGAAGGCCGACGCACCGACGCCGTCTCCGAAAGCCCACGGGATATGGACACCCTGGACGAAGTGAAGATTGAAGACGGCTTTGTCTATGTCCGATTCCAGAACTTCCGTACCGGCACTCCGACGAAGGAGGAAGAAGTATGAGCGTTTGGCAGCGGTTGGCAGAATGGCTGGAAATGCGAACGGGGCTCAAGACGGCCCTTTACCATTGTTCCCGCCGGGCGGTGCTGGGCGGCGTCTGCTGGGGGAATGCGGTGCGGGCCGCCTTGGTCTTCGGGCTGATTGTGCAGGCTATCACCGGACTGGTCCTCTGGATGCACTACAGTCCCAGCGCTCAGACCGCCTGGGAAAGCGTCTATTACATCCAATATGAATTGCCCGGCGGTTGGCTGCTCCGCGGCATCCACCACTACATGGCTCAGGTCTTGGTGGCCCTGCTGGCTTTGTATGTGGCCGGCATGGTCCTTTTGGGCGAATATCGCTGGCCAAGAGAACTGGTCTTCTGGACGGCGATCTTTTTGCTGCTGTGCGGCATGGCCTTGTGCCTGACCGGGGATTTGCTCAGTTGGGATCGGAATGCGGTTTCGGCCACCACGGTGCGAGTGCGGTTTTTGACGCTTTTGCCGGTGATCGGACAAAGTCTTTTGAAGGTGGCCATTGGCGGGCCTGGGCCAGACCTGGGCACCCTGACGCTGACCCGGTTTTTTGCCTTGCATGTGGGGGTGTTGGCGTTCGGCTTTGCCCTGCTTTTGTGGGCCCATTTGGCCCTATTGCGGCGGGTGCGGGTGGTTACAGCGGCGCCGCCGCTTCCGGCCGGTCCGTATTGGCCGGCGCAGGCGGTGCGGAACGCTGCGGCCTGTCTGGTGCTGATGCTGGCGGTGCTGGCCCTGGTGGGCAAGGAGGGGGTGCCGCTGGGGTCGCCGGCGGATGCGACGCACTTTTACGATGCGGCCCGACCGGAATGGTCCCTGCGGGGCGTGTATGGCTTGTCGGAGATGATTCCCGGTTCAGGCATTTTTGGCACTGGTCTTTCGTGGAAGATCTTTCCGATCTTTATCATTCCGGGGTTAACGGTGCTGGTGTTTTTGGCCATGCCGTTTTTTGCCCGCTGGCGGTGGGGATATTGGCTGAATGTGGCCATTTTGGCGGCGATCGGCGGGGGCCTGGGCATATTAACATTTGTTTCTTATCGGGCGGATGCCCGGGATGAGAAGTTTCAGTCGGCCGTGGCGGAAGAACGCCTATTGGCCCAACGAACGGTAGAACTGGCCCAGGCCCAGGGCATCCCGCCTACCGGCGCGTTGAGCCTGCTGAAGACGGACCCCAAGACGGAAGGGGCCCGGCTTTTCGGCCAGCACTGCGCCAGTTGCCATGCGCATGTGGGCGGCCTGGGCAAGGAGTTTCGCCTGGAAAAACCTTCGGCGCCCAATCTGGGCGGTTTTGGTACGCCGCAGCAGGTGCGCGGCTGGCTGGATCCGGTACGGATCCAATCCCCGGACTATTTCGGCGGCACCGCCTTCAAAAACGGCGACATGGTCCGAACGATCAAAGAAATGTACGCCGACCTGGACGCCGACGAACTCAAAGAGGTACAGGAACAAATGGACAGCATTGCCCTCATGCTGGCCGCCGAAGCCAACCTACCCCGCCTGCAAACGGAACTGGCCCAACAAAAAGGCCGGATCGCCGAAGGCATGAAACTGTTCCAGCAAAACTGCGCCGGCTGCCATCGGCTCCATGGCAAAGGCACCCAAAGCGGGCCGGAACTGACCGGCTACGGATCGCTCGGCTGGCTAGTGGAGATCACCAGCAACCCGGCCGCTGCGAAATTCTACGGCAAACGAAACGACCGGATGCCCATCTTCGAAAAAGAACTCTCCCGGCAGCAGATCGAACTGATCGCCCGGTTCCTCCGGGGCGAGTGGTACGAACCGGCTCCGCCAACCCCATAGCCCCAAAACCCCTCCTTCCAAACCCCATCGGAGCCGAATCGGGGGCAAACCATGCTGCCTTCCCATACCGCCGAGTGGCTGGGGTTTTCGAGGGTCGGCACCTACCGGTTGGACGGAGGTAGCCGGCTCACCAAGCGGGTTCGGGAAAACCTTGGAAAAACTTGCTTCCCTCGGCGGAAGCGATAATGCTTTTGAAGGAGGAACTTTTGGCCACCGCAGAGACGGCCCTGTCCGGATGGGCATCATTCGGCGACTTCGGTGAACTCAATTTTTTCTTCCTCCGCCACCTTGCGGAGTTTGTCGAGGGCACGGGCTTCCAGTTGGCGGATGCGTTCTTTGGTGACCCCCAATTCTTTGCCCACCTGTTTAAGGGTAAGCGGTTCCTGCCCCTGGAGAAGGCCGAACCGCCGAAGAATGATTTGCTGTTCCCTAGGATCCAGATGTTCCAGCATCCGTTGCACTTGCGATCTTCGTCGATCCTGGACCGACTCCATTTCCTGGGGATTGGGGCGCTCGTCTTCCGTATCGGTAAACATCTCTTGAGGGAGGGTTTTGTATCGCTCTCGAAGCCGACTGCTCTCCGGGATCGTGCGGGCAAAGTTCTTCATGATTGCCCAACTGGCGTAGGTGCTGAACTTATAGCCCCTGGAGAAGTCGAACTTTTCCACGGCCCGGATGAGCGACATATTGCCGTCGCTGACAAGCTCAAAGAAATTCATGTTTGGTCCCACATGCCGTTTGGCAATCGAAACCACCAGGCGCAAATTGGCCCGGATGATTTCATTTTTGGTGGCCACAATCTCCGCATACAGAGATTCGATCTGGTCCATCAGCGCCGTGGAGGGGGACTTTGGGTCCAACTGTTCCCGGAGCCGACTGGCTTTGTATTTCAGATAGTTCAATTTCCGAAACAGATGCACTTCCTGCTGGGGCGTCAGCAGGGGGACTTCGTATAAGCTGGCTAAATAAGGCGGAAGCCCCGGAGGCAACTTCGCCCTTTTGGGCGGCTCCTCCGAAGGCGGCGGAGGACCTACTACCTGCGCCTCCCAGGCCGCATCCGCCGCAATCCGCGGAAATTGCTCATTGGGGATATATTCCAACGGCAACTGGAGAATGTGCGCGGCCCGCACTTCCGCAAGAATCCGATACATACTGGATCGGCTGCGGCAATATTTTTTGGCCAACTCTTCCACCGAGGCCCCTTGCCGATACTCCTGATAAATCTTCTGGCGGGTTTCGGCACGAATCGGCCCCGTGTGGTCCGGAAAGAGGGCCAGATGGGGATGTTGTTTATCAAACTGGCGGAGCGCCTGCCGGATGGTTTCTACGCTTCGACCTAAGCGGGCAGCCAGTCGGCAGGCCACCTCGTGCAGACACGCCCCGCTCGCTGCCAGCCGACGGGCACGCCGGACGATCCAGTCCCGCTCGGCCGGGGTGAGCTTGCTGAATTGGCTACCCCGCCGAACCCGCTCGGCATGGGCTTCCACAAACCGATCCACTGAGCTTTGCAGAAAGCCGATCCGCTTCCGCCCCCCGAACACATATCGCCGCGCTACCAGCCCATCCTCCCGCCATCGGGAGATCGTTTTACTGGAAACCCGGAAATACTTGGCCAGTTCCTCTAACGTCCAGACCCGTTCCCCCGCTTGCTCGGCGGGAATCTCGGCCGCATCGGTTAAATCCTCAATCAAAAGCCGAAGGTCATGAATGGCCTCCTCGCCGGAGATCAGCAAGCGGGAATGCTCCTGGGGCCGATAGTGCGTAATCCGATAGCACAGATAGGCATAGGGATAGCTGCGTTGCGGGTCGAGTTCTGCCAGGAGGCGTTCGGCGGCGTCGGCCTGCTGGATTTTTTTCTCGCGTGGGGCAAACCGGACCAATTGGTCCCGAAGCTCTCGGAGTGCGGGGTTTCGATATCGGAGTTTCATGGAAGCTCCTCCTTGGGGAAGGGATAGGGCCATACTTTTAATCTCATTTTTTACAGTAAAAAATTATAAAAATCAAGCACTCCCCTCCCAATTTTTCCAAATTTTTCCATCACTATTTGCCCCCCTTCTCCTCGGTCCATACCCCCCCATCAGAGGTCTGCCTCCGGCAACGATCCTTCCCGCCGCCTCCCGCCCTGCCAAAATGGCCGCCCATGCCCCAGGGCTGTCCGCCGAGGTTGTCCCGAAATACTAGCCGGACGGCAGCCCCAAACCATTTCCCCAACCCCTTCAGGGTTCCCAAAAGCCCGCTGGATGCAGGTTGGCCAGTCTGGGGACCACCGGGGGGTGGTCCATCAGGCTTGAAACGATATTTCGGGACACCGTTTCTGCTCTCGGTGTTAACCCGGTATCCGGAAAAGACCTCTCACTCTCTACCAAGACAGGCAAAAATCATACCAGTTCCAGAAGAGCCACCGTTCTACCCCCCTTGAATGGGGCATACCTATCGCCCGGCCAAGGTATAGCCGACCCCTGCCTCCGGAGAAACTCACCTTTTGCTATTTTATCATAAGCTCTCATGGCCAACGAGAACCGGCTCCGGTTTCTCACAGGAATGGGGGCCTCTGGTGGGGGGTTAGAAGTCCTCAGCCTAGAGAACCCATTCAAACCGGCTTTCTGCCCCGTTTCAGTTCGTAGCTCGACTCTTGTTGATTTCCCGCAGTCTTTATGCTTTCGCAACTTCCCGATCCCATCTGACATGGATTTTTTTAACTCCAAGCGTGCTCTCCGGTTGGAGGCTGTCCCGAAATGGGGGCTCGGGCGGCACCCCGGACCGTTGCCAAACCCTTCCGATTGACCAAAGTGCCCGTTTATTGGGGGTTTGGCAGTCTGGGGGCCGCCGGTGGGTAGGACATCTGGCTAAAAACGGAATTCCGCCAGACAGCCTCTTCGAGGGACCGATGGGAGCTGCTGGGCTGGAGGGGCACCGGGGAGAGAATTCCCATCCTTGCAGACGGAGATAGAATTTTTCTTACAGCTCTGGATCGTTCCGTATGGGGAGAGCATTTTAGTTCACCATGTTCCGGAAACTGCGAGAGTTTTTGGAGTTGATCCGGTTTAGCCATACGCTGTTTGCCATGCCGTTTGCGTTGTTGTCGGCGGGGATGGCGTGGGCAGACGGCATCCGGGCGGAGCCGCCGGTGCGGTTTCGTTGGCAGGATCTGGTGGGGTTGGTTTTGTGTATGGTTACGGCACGGAGTGCGGCGATGGCATTCAATCGGCTGGCGGATCGGAAGCTCGATGCATTGAATCCGCGCACGGCGGATCGGCATTTGGTAACCGGTCGGCTCAGCCCGGCGGCCGTCTGGGTGTTTACGATCTGCTGTTCGATCGGATTTGTGCTATCGACGCTTCTGTTTTTGCCCAACCGCTGGCCGATTTATGCGTCGGTGCCCGTCCTGGCGTTTCTGTTTGCGTATAGTTATACGAAGCGGTTTACGGTGTTGTCGCATTTTTGGTTGGGGGCGGCGTTGATGCTGGCGCCGATGGCGGCCTGGGTGGCCATTCGGGCGCAGTTGGACTGGGCTCCCGTGGTATTGGCCGGTGCAGTCCTGTTGTGGGTGGCCGGCTTCGATATCCTCTATGCCTGCCAGGATGTGGAATTCGATAGGAAGATGCATTTGTATAGTATCCCGGCCCGCCTGGGAGTGCCCGCGGCCCTGCAAGTGGCCAAACTCTGCCATGCCGGTACGGTCCTGCTGCTGATGGCCTTGCCGTGGGTCTTCCCAGGGTTTAGGGAAATTTATTATACGGGGCTTTTGGTGATTGCTGCCCTACTGGCTTATGAACACGCCCTGGTGCGGCCCGACGATCTCAGCCGGGTCAACCAGGCCTTTTTCCAAGTCAATGCGGTGGTGGGCTTGGGCCTGCTGGCCGTGGGACTGGTGGACCTGTGGTGGTAGACAGCACAGACGGGCTGTGGAGGAAGCGATTCGGATGGAATGGCGCCTGTGGGATCGGATCGAAGCCAAGATCGCCAACGGCCGTCGGCTTTCCGCCGAGGAAGGCCTGGCGCTGTGGGATCCGGAGCTCAGCCTGCATCGGGTGGGCCGATGGGCGGATGAGGTCTGTCGTCGGCTTCACGGCCCGATGGTGTATTATGTGCGAAACGCCCATCTGAATCCCACGAATATTTGTGCGCTGCGGTGTCCGATTTGTGCCTACAGCCGATCGCCCGTTGATCCCGATGCTTTTACCATGACCATCGAAGAGGCGCTGGCCCAGGCAGAAGAAGCGGCAAGGGAAGGATGTACAGAATTACATATTGTCGGTGGCCTCCATCCAGAAAAACCCTACCAGTGGTATCGGGACCTGCTCCGCCTGATCCATGAGGCATTTCCCCGCTTACACCTCAAGGCCTGGACGGCCGTGGAGATCGCCTGGTTTGCCCAACAAACCGGCCGCTCCCATCGGGCCATTTTGGAAGATTTGATTCAGGTGGGACTGGGCAGTTTGCCCGGCGGTGGGGCGGAGATATTTGCCCCCCGGGTCCGCCAGCAGATTGCCCCCAGGAAAATCGATGCCGACACCTGGCTTGCCGTCCATCGGGAAGCCCACCGCCTGGGCCTCCGCTCCAACGCCACCATGCTCTACGGTCATCTGGAGACGCCGGAGGAACGGACGGATCATCTGCTGCGTCTTCGGCAGTTGCAGGAGGAGACAGGCGGTTTTCTGGCCTTCGTGCCGTTGGCGTTTCACCCGGCGCGGACCCGGCTGGAGCATCTGGCCGGACCCACCGGGTTGGACGATCTGCGGGTGATGGCCGTCAGTCGACTCCTGCTGGACAATATTCCCCATATGAAAGCCTATTGGGTCTCCCTAGGAGTGGGGCCGGCCCAGACGGCTTTAGGCTACGGGGCCAACGACTTCGAAGGCACTGTCCGGCAGGAGCGTATCCACCATGAAGCCGGTTCCACCGCCCCCCAAAGCCTTTCGGTCGAAGAGATATGCCGGTTGATTCGGCAAGCGGGCCGACAACCGGTGGAGCGAGATGGCCTTTACCGGCCGTTGCCCGCCCAGCCTGCGGGGACCTAGTGATCTTCGCAAATGGGAGAGGCACTAAATTTCCTGGAACATTTTAGCCGACCGGAGCAAATCGCCTCTCCCTTGGATGGCTCAAACCAGTGTGTCATTCCTGCAAAAGCGGCAGTCCGGAAAGGAGAGGCATCTGGACTCCTGCTTGCGGAGGAAGGACCTCATTCGGCTGAAATGTTGTCCTATTGAGCTTCGCAAATCGTAGAGACACGAAATTCCCTGCTTTTTGGCCACGGCGGTGGCTCTAGGTTGTGCGAAGACCAAGAGTTTTCAGCCCCGTTTAGGTCCCTTGGTTTTTGGGAAGATAAATAGATGAATAATGAATCAAAGCCAGGCCACAATTCCGCCGACGGCGCAGCTCCGCCGAGTGAAGACCACCTATGGGCAAACCCCATCCATATCCTTGGGGTGGAAATGCTACGCACAAGGAGACGATGTCAGCCGGGCATCCTTACGCCTGGGCCGTCCTGGAGGCACAGCCAGGGGGTGGACGGGGCTGACCGGGAGCTGGCCGCCGCACCGGGCGGAGGGGCCTTCAGCTCAAACTCGAATCGCTGCATTTCTAGATACAATAAGACGATGGCGCCGATAATGGCCACCACGGCCAGGGCCAGCAGGGCTGTAAAAAGATCCGGCCGGGGTTTCTGATACGCCTGGGTTGGCCCACTAGTGAGAACTGGTGAGGACATCGCTCAGATCGCTCCGCACTTTATCGCCAGGTTGGATGGCCCCTTGCTGAGAGCCGGGGACAATTCGGCACACGGCCCGATCCGGCTGGGTTTCCAGGACCTCGATTTGGCCGAGATACATGCTACCGTCGGCCCGGATGACCCGCAGCACGCCTCCTTTTCGGACGCCATCGTCGGCGCCGATCGAAATTTCCACCAATCCGTTGGCCCGGACTGCGGTAACCATTCCCTGCACGGTAGCCACTTTGTAATAGTCCGGGTCCGAGTTCAGGCCGAACAGTTGCAACACCGCCAGGGCGTCGGTATATTGTTTGCCCACCTGGACTAATTTCTCTTTTAGCCGGGCCAGTTCTCCCTCTGCCTGGCGAAGTTGGACGCTGGCGGTGGTCAGCCGGCTGGAGATTTCATCCCGCTCTTTTTTGGCCTCCATCCATTTTTGCCACAAATCGGTGGTGTCATCAGCGAGTTTTTTGTTCAGTGCAGTGATCTCGCCAAGGGCTTGGGTGGCTTTATTCTTTTCGAGCGTAACTTCTTTGATGTCGTCTTCGAGCTTTTTATTGGCAGTCCGCATTTCCGCCAATTCTTCCTTGAGTTTGCTGACATCGTTTTGGCGGGCGGCCTTCTCCGCTTTCAGTTCCTCTTCCAATCGGGCCCGCTGATTCTCCACTTCTTCCCGCAATTTCTGGGCCTGTTGTAACTGCCATTTTAGACCCACCGGTTTACCGAGTCGGGTGGCCTCTTCCGGAGAGAGCATGACCATCTCCCGCCAATTTTTATGCGTGGAATAGACCGCCACCGCAAACGACATAAAGACCAAACTCATGATGAAAATCAGGAGGGTAAAAATTTTGCCCAGCAGATTCATCTCCGCACCTTTCTGCCAAGAGCCTAGGGGGTTCTATCCGAGAGCTTCTGTCCCCCGCTGGCCGGAAGGGCCCTCCTAGTGCCGCTTCCAAGCCCCCGATGGGTTCCGACGTTTTGGCCGAGGGCCTCGATTGCCGCTCCGCCTTTCTCGACAAGCCCGTGTTGCCCGGCCCATGCCTGCTGGCTTGCTCGGACATGCTGGTTTCCGCCAACAGAGCTTATGGCGCTTCGCAAATCGTAGAGACACGGAATTGCCCGTTTTTGGCCACCTCGGTGTCCCTTGGTGTTGCGAAGACCAATCAGGCCGAACTCATAACGTTAGTATAACCACGCCAGATTCCCATTGTCAATCAACAACCTTCGGAATCTTTAGAAACCCCATGAAGCAAAAAAATCCTGCGGGACTTGATCCCGGGCTGGTAGGCGGCCCGCTGCCCTGGCCAGGCAAAACCCCCGCTGCCTGCCCGGACGCCCTCTTTCCTGACAGGTCCCGGGTTGCCGTTCTCGAAGACCGCCAAGCCCTAAATTGCCTTCTTTAGAAGGGTCCGATTCCCCCCTAAAGAGTTAAAAATGGCCTCTTCCGCCCCGTTTTTCTCTGCCAAAGGCCTGCCCGGAGGCCGAGTGGCATACTCCCCTCCGGCTCCGCCAGCTAAACCCCCGGCTAAAGAAAAACAAACCTCTCCCGGTATAATTGCTAAGGGGTAACTTGTAGCCGAATGAAGGGACCGATTGTCCCCGCTGCGAAAGCTTGGATGTTACTGCCACGGAAGTGGCAGTCCCGGTCCCCCTTGTATGTCCGCCATGTATGTCATTCCCGCGAAAGCGGGACTCCAGTTTTTTCCCTGGATTCCTGCTTGCGCAGGAATGACACCCACTGGGTTCCAGCGTGCCAGAAATGACACATTGTCCTTCACCCGGCCAGCCGCTCCCTTGCGGGGGCGGCTCAGCCGGCCTCTCCCGCCAAGGAAGAGGCAATCCATGCGACCGGTACGACCGCACTTCCAGGGAGGAAATTTGGCCGAACGGTTCCCTTTCTTAGAGGCTGTCCCGAAATTCCGTTTTTAGGCGGGATAGACGGCCAGCCTGCGATCTCCCCCCCTCGAAAAACCCCCAAAAATGGGAGTTTGGTAAGGTAAAGCACTTGGCAAATACCCGATGAGGGCCTCCGGAAGGCAATTTCGGGACAGCCTCTTAGGCTAGGCAGTTGAGGATCATGAGCCGAAAAAAGCACCCAGCCCGTGCATCCCGGCGCAGGCCCGCAAGCCCGTCGGCGGAGGTTCCGGCCAGCAGCGATTCCGAACAGGTCCTGGCCGGTGGCCCTTCGTCGGAGCGCTCGGCCGGTCCCTCCGGTACCACTTTAGACGAGGGCTTGTCTGGCGGGGTTTCGGCGGATATGCCGACCAACGAAGCTGCTGAAAGACCGGACGAAGCTGCTGGCACACCGAAAGAAAATGCAACCGGCGCCATTTCGGGCCGGATGCCGGAACCGTCGGCTTCGGCCGAGCCGATCGACCCGGCCGAAAAGGTCCGTTCGTTCCCGCACAGTCCCGGCGTCTATTTGATGAAGGATGCCGTGGGCCGGGTGCTCTATGTGGGCAAGGCCAAGGATTTGCGGAATCGGGCCGGTAGCTATTTCTTGAAAGCCGCCGCCGAAGACCCCCGGACCGCCTCCCTGGTCCGGGAAATCCGAGACGTCGATTACATCCAAACGGAAAGCGAAGTGGATGCGCTGTTGTTGGAAGCCCGGCTCATTAAAGACATCCAGCCGCCCTACAACCGAGAACTCAAAGACGATAAGACCTTCCCCTATCTGGAGATTTTTATTCGGGAAGATTTTCCCCGGGTGCAGTTTACCCGGGAACCGAAGGACAGAGGAACAAAATTATATGGTCCCTTTGGCAGCGCCTCCGGCCTGCGAGGCGCGATTCAGGTCCTGCAAAAGATTTTCCGGTTCCGGACCTGCACGCTTGACATCCAGGAGGGGGACGAACGGTGGCGGTGGTATCGGCCCTGTATTTTGGCCTCTATTCAGCAGTGTTCCGCCCCCTGCAATATGCGCATCAGCAAAGAGGAGTACCGGAAGGACATCCGTCGGCTGATGCGGTTTTTAGAAGGCGACAAAAAGCGTCTGCTGGCCGAGATGCGCAAAGAAATGCAGGCGGCGGCCAAAGAACTCCGCTTCGAAGAAGCCGCCCGCCTGCGGGACGAAATCCACGCTTTGGAAACATTAGATCAGCGTGGAGAATTGGATACCCATGTGCAGCCGGAGGTCTTTCATGTCGATCCCCGGCGTGGGCTGTTGGGCCTGAAGAAGGTCTTCCAGTTGCCCCAGCCTCCCCGCACCATCGAAGGCATCGACATTGCCCATCTGGCCGGTACGGAAACGGTCGCCTCGCTGGTGCAGTTTATCGACGGCCTACCGTTCAAGCCCGGCTATAAGCGGTATCGCATCCGCACCACCCAGGGCGGCGATGATTACGGGGCGATCCGGGAGGTGGTGTTTCGGCGGTTTCATCGGCTTCAGGAAGAGGGCCAGCCTTGGCCGGACCTCCTGCTGATCGACGGCGGTCCAGGCCAACTCCATGCGGCCCTGGAGGCTTTTGAGACATTGCAATTGGAGCCGCCGGTGGTGCTGGCCCTGGCCAAACGGGAAGAATTGCTCTATCGGATGGGCCAGCCGGAACCGCTGCGCCTGAGTCGACATAGCTTCGCCCTGCGACTTCTGCAATACGTGCGGGACGAGGCTCACCGGTTCGCCCAACATTACCACCATATCCTCCGCCGCAAATCCACCCTGGGCGAATAAGAAAACCGGAAGCATTCTTGCCCACCCGTAAAAAAACCTCCCCGGGCTACTACCCTGGGCGAATAGGGCAACCGGAAGCCTTTTTGCCCCCAATGATTGCCGGCGCTGCCCTAGGCATACCGGGAGGGATAGGAACGCCAGAACCATTCTGCCCCATCCTGCCCCATCCTGCCCCTCCAGGCCTCGGTTCTGGCCGTCCCGAACCGGTTTTGTGCCCAGTCGTCCGGCTCTTCAGGGGCTGACCCCCCGCTATCAAGCTATGCTCCCCTTCTAACCCAAGTAGCAACTCAAACTGCAAATGGAAGCCACTCCCACTGGCGAGAATCGGCCGAAAAACGACTGGTTCGGCGCTGTCGAACCTCATGAACCGACACACGGATAGAATGCAATTACCCCCTGGTTTTACAATAGGTTATGGCAAAAACTGACGTTTTCGGTTACACTGTGAGTAGCAAGAAACGATGTGTCGCATCATTTGCCCTACCATTCAGAAGGAGGATTTTGCTGTGAATGGGAACAAGGTCTTGGCAATTTGGCAGTTGAAGGGATTGCTCTGGCTTGTTGGCGGAGTGTTTTGGATGGCTATGGGAATGGGAGAAATTCTGGGTGCGGAGGCAGGCATGGACCCGGCGCGGCCCGGGACAACTCCGAAGGAACCGCCCCGGACGGACCAATCAGCCCCGGAGCCGGTCCGCCTGATCTTCGATACCGACATCGGCAACGATGTGGATGATGCGATGGCCCTGGCGGTCATCCATGCCTTGGCCGACCGGGCCGAATGCCAACTCCTGGCCGTAACGGTGACCAAGGACAATCCCTATGCGGCCCGGATGGTGAGTCTGTTGAACACATTTTACGGCCGGCCGGAGGTGCCGATTGGGGTGGTTCGGGGCGGCAAAACGCCCGACGACGGCCGGTATCTTCGCCAGGTGGTAACCGCCCAGGACGAGGGAAAACCCCGGTATCCCCATCCGCTGACCGACCCCCAAACCGCTCCCGAGGCCACCCACCTGCTTCGGCGGATTTTGGCGGCCCAGCCGGACGCATCCGTGGTGATCGTCCAGGTGGGATTTTCGACGAATTTGGCCCGGCTTTTGGACTCAGGCCCCGATGACCTTTCCCCACTAGACGGGAAGACACTAGTGGAGAAAAAAGTGCGCCTGCTTTCGGTCATGGCCGGTGCTTTTTCCCAGGACTTTCAAAAACGCCGATACCGAGAATTTAACGTGGTTACGGACGTGCCCTCCGCCAAAAAGGTTTTCAGCACCTGGCCCACGCCCATAGTGGCCAGCGGGTTTGAAATCGGATGGGCCATCCCATATCCGGCCGTCAGCATCCGGCAAGATTACCGGTATGTGCCCCATCATCCGGTGGCCGAGGCATATCGGTATTATCGGGGCCTGGAACATGATCAACCGACATTTGATCTGACCAGTGTACTTTATGCGGTCCGACCGGAACGGGAGTATTTCGGGCTTTCGCCGGCCGGATGGATTCGGGTGGAAGACGATGGCTTTACCCGGTTTGAACCAGACCCCAACGGCCGACACCGATACCTCCTGGTCAATCCCGAACAGGTTGTCCGGGTGCGGGAGGCATTGTGCTTCTTGTGCAGCCAACCGCCCAAACACCTCCGCTCGCACAACCAGAAAGAATAACCCACGTGTCAGGGACTCCCCGCATCATAGCTTGGAATCCTCAATGGCACTTCGCTAAAACCGTCGGAAGCTTTGGGAACCTGTGGATACGGGAGGAGGTACCATTTTAAGACCTGCTTGGCGGAAGTGCCGGAGGTACCGAAAAACAACCGGAAGGAACTGGGATGAGCATCATTACCCTGACCACGGATTTTGGGCTGGGCAGTCCGTATGTGGCGGCGATGAAGGGGGTGATCCTTTCCGTCAATCCGGCGGCAGTGGTGGTGGATCTGAGCCATGACATTCCGCCGCAGAACATTCGGCAGGCGGCCCTGGTGCTGGAAGAAGTTACCCCTTATTATCCGGCCGGGACGATTCATGTGGTGGTCGTTGATCCGGGGGTGGGCACAGAACGGGCGCTGATATATGCACGGTTTGGGGGGCAGCATTATTTGGCGCCAGACAATGGGGTGCTGAGTCGGCTCGCCCGGCAACAGCAGCCGGAAGAAGTCCGCCGCTTGGAAAACCGGCAATTATGGCGTCATCCGGTGTCCAATACGTTTCACGGCCGAGATATTCTGGCCCCGGTGGCAGGGCATTTGAGTTTAGGCATCGGCCCTGCGGAACTTGGCCCACCTGCCCAACTGAGCGTCCTTTTAGACTGGCCTCAGGCCCGGATTCTGCCCGATCGGATTGTAGGCGTGGTCGAAGAGATCGATTCGTTTGGGAATTTGATTACCAATATTCGGGCAGAGGCCTTGGCGGGCCGACCCACCGATCGGCGGGCCGTGGTCGTCTGCGGCATCTACGAAACCTATGGCATCTATTCTGCCTACGCCCAACAGCCGGAAGATAGTTTGGTGGCCCTGATCAGCTCCAGCGGGCGGCTCGAATTGGCCCTGGTCGGCTCGAATGCGGCCCGCAGGTTGGGAATTACGGTGGGCACTCCGGTTACCGTGGCCTGGGAATAGATTGACTGAATCTACCGGCGCGGCCTTCCCAGGGGGAAGAGTTCACCATCGAATGGAACACCCCGACTGGCGCCATACTCCCCAGCGAATCCCATCAACATAGAAAGCTCCGGCCGGGCAAAAAGATCTCCATTTGTTGCTGTCCCACCATGCTCAACGAGGCGGAAACCTATTCCTACACCATCTGCAGCAACAACATATACATAAGCTCACTACCCAGGCCACCGAAACATTCCACTAGGGCGGCATTTCCCATAGGGAGACGTTTCCACCAAGGCCGCCTTTCCACCAGGAAGGCTCTTACAACAGGGCGGCCTTTTCGGGGCGTTGTTCGGCCAACACTTCTCGAACCAGGCTCCGGGCCTTGTGGATGGTCCGCAATAAATCCTCCGCAGACACAACCCCTACCAGGCGCCCCTGGTCGGTAACCGGCAGGGTCCGGAGATTCTCCGTCCGAAACAGTTCGGCAGCTTTGCTCCAGGAGTCTTCTTTGTCCACGGTGGGGCAAGGAGTTTTCATATAATGGGTCAGCCGAGGCTCTCCAGGCCAACAGTGAAATACAAAATCCAATAAAGCCGAACTGCTTACCAACCCGATCGGGCTGCCTTGCTCATCGACCACGGGAATGGCGTCCAGATGGTACTGGACCATTCGGTCCATCGCCTCATCCACCGAAGCGGTCCGGGGAATGCTGACCGTCTGAGCGTTCATGATGTGTTTGATCTGAAACATAACGGCCTTCTCCGCCGGCAAACAGCAAGCAGGGAGCGGCTGTCCCAAAATTCCATTTTGGGCCGGATGCACGACCAACAGGCGCCCCCACGTTGCCCAAAACCCTAAGAAACCGGCATGTTGGTAAAGCAGAACGGTTTCCTAAGGGATCGGAGCCGCCTCGGGACTACCAAGTTCGGGACAGCCTCTCAGAAAAACCTCGGCCTCTAAAACAAGTATAGTTTTTCAGGACCATGACCGCTGGATCAAGGCGTCCCCTTGTGCTGCCCGCAAAAGCCGCTAATCCGGAACAATTTTCCATCGGAGGATAACCGTTAGGCTGACTTAGAGTATTTCCCGGGCTCCGGCCCGCCGGCAATCCGGAACACTCGCTGCCCTACCCGACCAATAGAGGATTGGGCCGCCCGCCGGATGTTCGTCCCAAAGGACTCCATTTCGGATGGCCGGTTGCGAGACAGGGGCTTGATGAGCTCTCCTCCCAAGAAATCCCGCAAGCTTCTTCATTGGGAGGAAGCGATAGTCTTTCAGAAACGGCATTCCGGGAGCCGAGAATGGAGAGCGGAAGCCAATCTATCAAGGGGATTCAAATAACCTTTGGGTGGGGGCAAGCACGCCCTACCTGATACTTATTTCGGGATTTCATACCCCCAAAAAGACTAGGCATTTAGTAGGAATTCCCCAGGACCGGAAAGGCATCCCCGGCATTCTCCATATCTTTGATCTTTCTGAGGAAAGAGTTTTGCATCTGGAGCCTTTGGTGAGGCCCTACGGGAAAAGGAGAGAACCTATATTAGAGTGTAGAAAGAGAAAAAGGAAGGACGGGATTGTATCGGTGAGGAAAACTCTTAGGAAAGCCTGAGCCAAGCCCGACCGCCAGCACGGCACGGATCGGAAAGCCGTCGGAAAGACGTTTTGCCCGTGGACCATTTCGGTCCCTCGATGCGTGGCCCCCAAAGGACCCTCCTATGGAAGCTATCCGCATCCCGCCTCATCCTAGCTTGCAACTGGCCGGTGAGCCGACCGACCAACCCACCCTACCGAGCCCCTTGGATTCGGGCAGTCTGAGTGCGGAGGTTCCGAAAGGCAACGGGAACGGTTTTTCTAGCTCCCCGCAGGATGGTGGGTATTGCCAACGGTTGACCGAAGCTACGGAGAAGAAGTTGGCCAATCCCGATGTTTCTGGTGAAGAACCCTATGAGCAGATAAACCCTCTTTCTTCCGGTGCCTTTTCCGAAATCGCGGATGCGCAGTCCGCGGCGATCCAACAATTGGTCGAACAGCGTACACGCCAACTCCTGGCCGCCTATCAGCGGATGGAACGAGAAATCGCCCAACGCCGTAAGGTCGAAGAACAACTCCGACAGTATACGGAACAACTGGAGGCTGCCAACCGATGCCTGGAGCAATATTCCTTCATGGCCCAGGCCGCCAACCGGGCCAAAAGTGAGTTTCTTTCCAGCGTCTCCCATGAAATTCGCACGCCGCTGAACGGGATCATCGGTTTTGCCGAGATCATCCTCGCCTCCAATAACATCGAGGAAATGCATCTGCAGGCGCAGGTGATCATCCAAGAATCGGAACATTTGTTGGCGTTGATCAATGATGTCTTAGACGACGCCAAGATCGAGGTAGGCAAACTGGAATTAGAACATCGACCTCTCGACCTCCATCAACTGCTCGATTCTGTGCAGCGCACGGTTCGGGTCCAGGCAGAAGGGAAGGGCCTGGAGTGTATTTTCCACCGGGATCCTGCTGTACCCCGGTATGTGATCGGCGATGCCGTGCGACTCCGCCAGATTCTGCTGAACTTGCTGAGCAATGCGGTCAAGTTTACCGAACGTGGTTCGGTTACTTTACGGGTAGAGATGCTCGGCCAGGAAAATCGTCGGGCCAGGATCCGGTTTTGGGTCATCGACACCGGCATTGGGATTCCCAAGGAAAAACAATCGTTGGTCTTTCAAAGTTTTACCCAGATTTGCGGAGGCACCACCCGGCGATATGGCGGCACCGGACTGGGTACTTCGATTGCCAAAAAGCTTGTCCATCTCATGGAAGGAGAAATCGACTTCGAGAGCGAACCTGGCCAGGGAACCACCTTCTGGTTTACGGTGCCTCTGGAAATCTGCACCCAGACGCCGGCCCCGGAAGAATTGGCCATCTTACCGGAATCGAGTTCTCGGGCCGCTTCTGTGGCGGTGCGACCGGCACGAGTCTTGGTGGCCGAGGATTATCCAGTCAACCAGGAACTAGCCCGCCTGCATCTGGAAAGTGCCGGCCATCAGGTGGTCATTGTGCCCAATGGGCTGGAAGCCGTCCGAGCGTGCAAACAGGATCGATTCGACATCATCTTGATGGACTTGCACATGCCGGAGATGGACGGATATGAGGCGACCCGACAGATTCGGCAACTGGGGGGTTGGTATGCCACGGTGCCGATCTTAGGTGTTACTGCGGACGCTTCGCGACAGACGGTCCAGGTGTGCCGGGATGCCGGCTTAAACGAAGTCGTGGTGAAACCCTTGCGCAAGAATTCCTTCCTGGCGGTGGTGGGGCGGTATGTGCAACAAACTGCTTCCGCCATTCAGCTAGGCGGTAGGCAAACTCCGGCGCCGGAGCCGGCCACGCAAGCTGCCCCTCCCGCCACTTCCTCGCTACCCCTGCGATACGAAGAAGCCCTGGAAGATTTTGGCGGGAATCGTTCTCTGCTGGAACAGGCCCTGCATCAATTTATCCAGACCGTGGAGGCCCAGAGCGAGCTCATCCACCAGGCCCTCCAACGAGGCGATCGAGAAACCGTACGCCGGGAAGCCCATCGGATTCGAGGCGGGGCGGCCAATCTGACTGCTTACCCATTGGCTGCCCTCGCCGGACGATTGGAATCCCTGGCCAAGGAAGGCGATCCGGCGGATGCCCTCCGGCTGTGGAATGACTTCCAACAGGAGTTCCAACGTCTAAAAGAATATCTCCCCTCAGCCCTTTCGCCCAACCGATAACTCCTTGCTCTAAAGCTCCTTGCTCTAAAGGAGGTCTCTGATGCGAGCGCTGATTGTCGACGACGATTATGTGAGTCGATCCAAGCTCAAAGCCCTTTTGGCCCCGTATGCCGACTGTGATGCCGCTCCGGATGGGCCTATTGCCTTACAGCTATTCCAAAAAGCTCATGAAGAACGTTGCCCCTATGATCTGATCACCCTGGATATCGACATGCCCGGCATGAACGGCCAAGAAACACTCCAGCACATCCGAAACTGGGAAGCCGAACATAAAGCCTATCGAAATTATAAAAAGGCCAAAGTGCTCATGGTGACCGTTCGCGATGCGCCGGAAGACATCGTCCCTTCCTTCCAGGAAGGATGCGAGTGGTACCTCATCAAACCGGTCAATGCAGAAAAGTTACGTAATGCCTTACAGCGGGTAGCACTGCTTCCTGAAACCCAGACGACGGCCACCTCGGCACGTTGAACGGAAGACGCCGAGAGTTGGGTGTGTTGATCTGGAAAGTTCCAAGGCCACTCCCATTCTCCTGGCCTCTGGATCCTGAGCAACCAGAGTCTGCAATTGCCGGATATTTCTCCACGACCTCCGGACAACCCACCTTTGCAACCTCGGAAAAAGAGAGCCCACGCCTCCAATCGCCTTCCGGAGCAAAAGCTTCTCCGGGTCTTGCTGCTCCAAGCACTCCCATCCGCTATGTCCGGATCAAAGAAGCCTATTTGGACCGATTTCTCCAAGACGTTTCCCATCTGTTTATTACCGGCGAATTGCTCCGGGAATTAGAAAGCCGAATCCCCGAGTCGGCCCTGGGACGCAACCTGGCCGAGGAACTCCACCGCATTTGCCAGGACCTCCGCCTCCAACTGGATGCGCTGCATCGGAGTGCGGCCTCGTTACGACGGGTGTCCGCCGGGGAACTTTTTGCTCCTTATCCTCGAATGGCCCGCAGCTTGGCCGCCCAACTGAACAAAAAAGTTCGAGTCCTGCTGGAAGGCGAAGAGGTGGAAATCGACCGCGCCTTGGCCAGAGAACTTGAATCACCACTCACCCATCTGGTCCGAAATGCGGTGGATCATGGCATCGAACCGCCCGCGGAGCGAGCTGCGAAAGCAGCAGACGAAATCGGAACGATTCGCCTTTCCGCCCAGCGAACCCCCCATGGGATTCGCATTAGCGTGGCGGACGATGGCCGAGGCATTGATCCGGCCCGTATCCGAGCCAAAGCCGTAGAAAAACGCCTCCTCTCCCCTCAACAAGCCCAGTCCCTCTCCGACGCCGAAGCGATCCAATGGATCTTTCATCCCGGTTTTTCCACCGCAGAGAAGGTTTCGGAGGTTTCCGGCCGGGGGGTGGGCATGGATGTGGTTCGGGCGGTGGTGGACAAGCACCGGGGCACGGTCCAGGTGGAATCCCAACCCGGTCAGGGCACTAAAATTCATCTCACCTTCCCGGTGCGGGAAACGGTCCTGGTGTTGGACGGCCTATTGGTGCGAGAAAACAATCACCTCCTGGTCATCCCCCTGGAACATGTCCGGGAAATCCTCCAAATCCGGCCAGAACTTCTGTCCACTGTCCAAAGCCGGCCGGTCCTCCGGTTCCGGCACCGCTGCTATGAATTGGTATGGGTGGCGGAATCGCTCGGCTGGGCGAACCACCGAACCGATCCTCTCCGCTCCGGCCCCGCCGCCTTGGTTGGGCCAGAAGGAAAAGAACTCTGCCTTCGCTTCGAGGAACTCCTAGGCCACCGGCAGGTCGTCGTGCACTGCCTGGAAGAAATTTTCCCCACCTGCACCAGGGCGCAAGGGGTAGCCCTGCTGGGCGGCGGCCGATTGGCACTGGTCCTGAATATCCCTCAAATCCTTGCCCAGTACCGATCCGCCCCTTCCACCGCTCGGATATCCGAAACGGTAGCTGGCTAAACCATCCGCCTGGGGCATGCCTCCGACGCCCCCTGTCGGCCCATTCTATTGATCTTCCCAAAGCCAAGGAACACCAACGGGGCCAAAGCCCAGCGAATCCCGTCTTTCTACAATTTGCGAACCTCCATAGGACCAACCCATGGTTTGGGGCTGTTCCCTCCACCGGGCACCCAACGGATGCCCTCCCAAATAGAAAGTTTTTCCATAATTGGCCGCCAAGGCCTCCGTCCTTCGGCCCAACGGATGCCCAATAGAGAGTTTTCCCCAAGAAAAACCCATTGGGATGGTCCAGGAGGGATGGCTACCAAAAATAAAAAAAGCCGGCCCCTCCGCCGTCCTTGGCGATGTCGGTCAGCCGGCCGAGAAATGGGTTAGGCGCGTTGGGTTAGGGAAGGCGCCAAGCCCCCCAGGCCTTCCTGGCTATCCCCAGCGCCCCGCCCATGATGCGCCTCATCAGGCTGGATCAGTCCGAGAAGGTGTTTTGTCCCGATGGAAATAAGGGGGAAGGGGTGCCTCCCTAATAGGGGTCTTCAAAACCAGGGGACACCCACGTGGCCAACAAGCAGAACATTTCGTGTCTCTACGATTTGCGGAGCTCAATAGGTACTACAGCTCCGGAACCCCTGTTAGGCAAAAATCGGTTTAGGGGCCGATGCCTCTGGGGTTTTTGGCCAAAAAGTCCCGGGGTCCCCGGGTCGTGTAGTAGGGATATACCACGATGCCCGAAGGCGGGACCGGATCATAGGCCCGCATCCGGCAGCACCGAGGGCATCGGGGGTCCCGGCCGTGGCAAATGGGGCAGGCCGGATCCCCTACAATCTGCCCATTTTGTCCGTTTTCACCCAGGCAGGTCTGGCAACCGGCAGGAACATCGGAACATTTGCCCGCCGGAAGGGCTAATCGGCCGCTCTGGCAGCCAATCAACCCCGCCAATAACCCCACCCCTACCAGACAATAAAGAAGCTGTTTCATGGGTCGATCCTCCCATAACAGGATCGGCCTTTTTCTTGGCAGAATCCAGAAAATCGGTAAAACCCCCGTTAGGGGCAAAAAAGGTGTTTCCGTACCCACCCTTAGAGGGAGAACTAATACACCCATGGGAAATCTCTCCTTTTGGCAAAGTTTCTGGCTTTCCCATAAATTGACAGGTAAAATACCAGGTACCATTTCCCCGGAGGAAAAAAGCCCTCCATTCTCTGTTGGGAAAGCTCTCTCACTTGCCGTCCAAACGGCAGTCCCGTCCCCTTCGCCTAGAGGCTGAGCGGCCTCTGGACCGACAGAGGAGAGACGACTCTGGATCGGGAGTTTTCCCAGGGAGGAAAAAAAATCACAAAAAAGGGTATTCTGGCTTCGTCCGACATCTTCTCCGGAATAAAAGGAACTTCCCATGAGAAAATTCCGTTTGGTTCTCCTGGTGGCATGGGCGGTATGGGTTGGGCAAGCGATGGTTTGGCCGGCCCGTGCCACCGACGTAACCTTCCTGGTGACTTCCGACTGCCACTACGACGCCTGGGAAAACGAGGATCGCAATCTCCGAAATCGTCAGACCATTGAACAAATGAATCTTATCTCGACTGTCGATTGGCCGGAAGCCCTGGGCGGCGGCAAAATCGACGCCCCGCGAGGTGTCCTGGTCCTCGGGGACCTGATCGACGACGGCGATCGGCTCTGGCAAGGCCGACATCAAGGCGCCCAACAGTGGAAATATTTTCTCGCCGACTTCGGTCTCCTCGGCACCGACGGTCTGCTCCGCTACCCGGTTTTCGAAGGCTGGGGCAACCACGACGGCCCGCCCGTAGGACGTCAACACTACGGCTTCAGCCTCCAGGCCGAATTGATCCGCCGCAATCAAGTCCGTCGGCAAAAAGGATGGATCCAAAACGTTTCCGACAACGGGCTGCACTACTCCTGGGATTGGGATGGCATCCATTTCGTCCAGTTGAATCTCTTTCCCGGCGATCAGGGCCATCCTAAGGTCCGATATGCTCCGGAGTATCACGATCCCCAGGGAAGTCTTCGCTTTCTCCAAGCGGATTTAAAGAGCCAGGTGGGCCAAAGCGGTCGCCCCGTGGTCCTTCTCCATCATTACGATCTGCAGGGATCCGACTGGTGGCATCCGGAACAGGTGGAAGCCTATTGGCAGGCGATTCGCCCTTATCGGGTGATTGCCATCTTCCACGGGCATACAGCTACAGATGTATATAAATGGAAAAATATAGATGTTATCAACACCGGCCAGACCGAAAAGGGATTCTTCGTAGTGCAGATTACCGACCGGCGGATGCGTTTGGCCTACCGGGTGAAATTGGAAAAGCAAATCCCCGGTCCCGACGGGAAACCCCGCCGTCATTGGGACGGCTCGTGGGGCTGGCGGTATCTGTTCCAAAAAGAACTTCCTGTCCACCCAAAAGTTCCCTCGGAAGGCCCCGAGAAGAAACCTTCCCAGGAAAAAGTAGGGTACCTTTGAAAGTAGGACTCTCTTGCCGGATTAATATTCTCCAGTGCCGATAGTTTCGCCGCCCTGGCTGGTGGTCAGTGCCCGCCACACCTGCAGGTCGATGTTATTGGAAAAGAAGGTCACCGAGCCATCGCAAAACGCCGCATTGACCCCGCCCGGATGGTTGCTTCGGGCAGCGCAGTGGTGATTCAGGGGAATGTCGTTGGTAATATCGGCCACCACGATGCACCGATTCATAAATCGGATGTCCACCGGACAGCGGCGGTTGACGGCATCCGGCACCTCCGAGTTGGGCGTTACATAGCTATCGAACGTTTGACCTCCGGTGGCAATGATGGTTTCGCCCAGCGGGCCTTCCCAGTCCGCGCCCTTCGGCGTGAGCGTTTCCGAAAGCATCAGCGTCCGGGAAAGCCCATCGGTAATATGATCGAATTTAATGGACCGGGCGAAGGTAAACGGCGCCCCGCCAAACCGCCACGTGCTGTTTTGATCCTTTTGGCTGTACCCGGTGTTCCCCCAGTTGACCACATAGTTGGTCCGCACCCGGGCCCAAAGTTGGGGGTTATTTGGGGGATAAAACTCGTTCTCGGCAATACCATCGCTAGGGCAGCCAAACAGCTCGATCTTCGTTTTCCGAGCTTCGTAATTGGCCGGGTGGCTGACGGTTACTTTAAAGTTGAACAAATTATACCAGGCCAATTGTTCGATCTGCGGGCCGATCTGCGAGAGCCAGGTGAAATCATCGTACCATCGGCCGGTGGTTACATCCTGCCGGGAGGGATCCACGCTTCCCGGCCCACGGATCGCCCCGAACGGCAGCGCCCGTCGGCTATCGTGGTAGGTATGCATGGCCAGGGCAATCTGCTTGAGGTTATTGACGCACTGGGCCCGTCGGGCTGCTTCTCGGGCCGCCTGCACCGCCGGCAAAAGCAAGGCGATCAAAATCCCAATGATCGCAATCACCACCAAAAGCTCCACCAGCGTGAACGCCGAACCTCTCCCTCGGCCTCCCCCACGTGTCCTTCCTACACAAGCAGCAGTCCGGTCCGCCTCTCCCCGTTGCGGGAGAGGCCGGCCCCAGCCACGACCGCAAGGGAGTGGCTTGGCCGGGTGAGGGGGAAACA
>Ga0308395_1000474_pt1 | contig 31451 bp, 27 predicted proteins | sample Hotspr20SampleP4_FD_202097 | JGI IMG/M metagenome (GOLD analysis project Ga0308395, IMG submission 202097) | Hot spring phototrophic mat microbial communities from Mushroom Spring, Yellowstone National Park, Wyoming, United States - 20050930_P4 ...
GCAACCGTTCGGATTGTTTGGGGAAAGGGCACGGCGACCCTGCTTTGTGACGGTTTTGGGAAACCTGGGCACTATCGGTCTACCGTGCCCGGCGACCAGTGCTTATTATTATACTAGGACACAAAGTTTAGGGGTTAGTGGTCAGGGGTTAGGGGTTAGAAAAATAGAGCAATCCCCAACGACTGACCCCTGACGGCTAAAATTCCTTCGTGCCCTTTGTGCGTCCTTCGTGTCCTTTGTGGTTTTTACAAGATGATTCCTCCGAACCCGCGCCATTCGTGGCGCTGGACTCCAAAAACATCAGCACCCGCTCCAGGACCTCCTCGGGTGTCCGGTTGTCGGTCTCCACCAACAGGTCGGCGTGGGCGCGGGCGTGGGCCAGCCGGGCGGTCATCTCCTCCCACCAGGCCGGGGGGAGTTCCCGCTCCAGCCGCCGCTCCGCCGTCTCCCGGGAGACGCCCAGGTAGACCAGGCGGTCGGGCCGGGTGATGCGCTGCCACATGGCGGGGACGCCGGAGTGCTCCTGGGCGATCTCGCGGGCGGCGATGCCGCGCTCGCGCAGGGCCCGCACCAGCGTGCTCTTACCCGCCCCACATGGCCCGACAACCCCGATTTGGACCATAGACTACTGACCACAGACCACGGACCGCCGACCACGGACCACGGACCACCGACCACAGATAGTTGTCTATCTCCGCCGTCGGCTCAGCCAGCCTGGGCGTTTCCGCTCCTCCGGCGGGCATACTCCCTCCGCCCCGTTCATCCGGTTCAGGCAGGCCAGCGCCTTCAGCGAGGCGAGTTTCATTACGTTCCCGTACCGGCCTGGACATACAGGCGGCGGACGGGGTCGCCGGTATCGGGCCAGACGCGGAGGACCAGGACGCTGATGTCATCCCGGGGGCGGCCAGCCTCCAGGGCCAGTGCTCGGGCCAGCAGACCGTCGGCCATCTGCCGGGCATCCAGGCCCTGGGCGGCCATCTCCCCGACGACGGCGGGGAGGTCCATCGGCCCGCCCCGACCTTCGCCAGCCAGCGCCAGCCCGTCGGTGTAGACGACAACAGCCAGGCCCGGCTCCATCTCCACCTCGGTGATGGCCGGACGGGTGCGGGGGTAAATCCCCACCGGCTGGGACGGCGCGTCCAGCAGGTTGACCTCTCCGTCCGGCCTCACCACAATCACCGGGTGGGGATTGTTGCGGGAGAGGACCAGCGTGCCGGTGGTCAGGTCCACGGAGAGGATGTTCAGAGTTGCGGAGACCCGCCCGCCCTTGTGGGTGTAAAGGAAGTCGTGGGCGGCCCGGGCGGCGGCGCCGTCCCGCACCCCCTCGGCCAGTTCGGCGATGGCTTTGCGGGCCACCTGCTGGCTGATGGCCTTCGCGGCCCGCCCTGACCCCTGTCCGTCGGCCAGCACGAAGGAGAAACCGCCCCGGGGGCGCTCAATCATCTCCAGCGTGTCCCCGCTCTCCTGACTGGCCCATTTGGGCACTTTGGCAACGGCGACTTCTATGCGCATAGAACCCCGCCGGGCCATTATAAACCGAAGCGGGGTTTCCCGCAAGCAATTTGCCGCTGAGGGTGTGTCCCGAAGATGTGGGACAACTGCTCGCAGTTGTCCTACAAACGGTGCTTTTCCTCGGTTGCGTCCTCCCCATTTTGCGGTACAATCAGGGGAAATCAGCATCATCCTGCAATCCTGCATCCTGCATCTTGCATCCTGCATCCTCTCTTGGGGGAGCGCACAATGGCAGAAGTCGTCCGGATTGAAAACATTGCCCGGTATGTCGGTCAGGAAGTCACCCTGCAGGGCTGGCTCTATAACCGCACCGATAAGGGCAAACTCCAGTTCCTCCAGGTGCGGGACGGCACGGGCTTCATCCAGTGCGTCGTCTTCAAGAAAGACGTGCCGGAGGAGGTCTTCGCGGCATCGGCCCGACTGACTCAGGAGTCCTCCCTCATCGTCACCGGCGTGGTGCGGCAGGACCCCCGCGCCCCGGGCGTCCCCCCGGGCTACGAACTGAGCGTCACCGACCTGAAGGTGGTGCAGATTGCCAATGAGTACCCCATCCAGCCCAAAGAGCACGGGGTGGACTTCCTGCTGGACCATCGCCACCTCTGGATTCGCTCCCGGCGGCAGTGGGCCGTCCTGCGGGTGCGCGCCACCGTCATCCGCGCCATCCGGGACTGGCTGGACAGCCACGGCTTCATCAACATGGACACCCCCATCATCACCCCGGCGGCCTGTGAGGGGACGACCACCCTCTTCCAGACCGACTACTTCGGCGAACCAGCGTACCTCAGCCAGTCGGGCCAGTTGTACAATGAGGCCAACATCTACGCCTTCGGTCGGGTCTACTGCTTCGGTCCCACCTTCCGCGCCGAAAAGTCCAAAACCCGCCGTCACCTCACCGAATTCTGGATGGTGGAGCCGGAGATTGCTTTCTGCGACCTGGACCAGTTAATGGAGATAGAGGAGCAGTTCGTCACCCACATCGTGCAGACCTGCCTGCGGGAGCGGGCCCAGGAACTGGCCGTCCTGGAGCGGGACACCCGCCCGCTGGAGAAGGTGGAGCCGCCGTTCCCCCGCATCTCCTACGACGAGGCGCTGGACATCCTGGCCCGCATCCGGGAGGAGACGGAGGACAAGGAACTGCGGGAACTCCTGAAGATAGAATGGGGGGACGATTTCGGCTCCCCGCACGAGACCGAACTGACGAAGCGGTTTGAGAAACCGGTCTTCGTCTACGGCTATCCTACCCGCGCGAAGGCCTTCTACATGGAGCCCTGGCCGGGACGGCCCGAGGTCTGCAAGAGCGTGGACCTCCTGGCGCCGGAGGGGTACGGCGAGATTATTGGCGGCTCTGAGCGCATCTCCGACCCGGACCTGCTGGTGCAGCGGCTAAAGGAATGGAACCTGCCCCGCGAGGCGTTTGAGTGGTACATTGACCTGCGCCGGTACGGGTCGGTGCCCCACTCCGGCTTCGGCCTGGGCGTGGAGCGGACGGTGGCCTGGATTTGCGGCATTGACCACCTGCGGGAGGCCATCCCGTTCCCCCGCACCCTGAAGCGGGTGTACCCGTGAATGACCAATGACCACAGAATGACCAATGACTGAATGACCGAATGACCAATGCGTCCTCTGAAACAACGGGTCGCCCACCTGATGCGCCAGTTCCCCTTTCTGTACCCGCTGATCAGCCGTGTCATCGGGCTTTTCGCCGCCCGGTTCACCGTCGGTGTGACCGGCGTCGTCTTCAACGAACGGGGGGAAATCCTGCTGCTGGAGCACGTCTTCCGGGGGCGCCACCCCTGGGGACTGCCGGGGGGCTGGGTGGGACGACATGAACGGCCCCAGGACGCGCTCCGGCGAGAGTTGAGGGAGGAAGTGGGGCTGTCCGTGCAGGTCGGGCCGCCCCTGCTGGTGGACCTGGACGAACTTCCCGGCCATCTGGAGACGGCGTTTCTCTGCGAGATAGACGGGGAGGTGGGCTCTCTCAGCAACGAGATTCTGGCGGCGCGCTGGGTCTTGCCCGACGCGTTGCCGGAGGGCCTGAAGACGCTGGAGCGGGAGATGGTGGGCCGGGCCATCCTCTTGCGGCATAGTTACCGCAGGGAGTAATGCCCATTGCGTTTGTTTTGGCCAGCGCCCATCGCCGGTTTACCGTCGGGCAAGATTCTATCAGAGACGCGACGAAGGCATGCCCCTGTAGCGCAGGCCGCCAGGCCTGCATGCAGGCTGACAAAGTTCCATAGAATAACGAGAGCATTCGTGGCCTGCGCTACATTACTTGCAAACCGATTCGGGTGGTAGTTACCCAGGAAGGCCGATTTCCAATCGGCGCAATCCCTCACCAGGAGGCTTTAGATGGACCTGTTTGCCAAATGTGCATCCTTCACCGAAGCGAAAGAGGCCCAGGCGATGGGGATCTACCCCTACTTCATTCCCCTCACCGATAGCGAGGGGCCGGTGGCCTGGGTGGGCAATCATCGCCTGATTATGATTGGCTCCAACAACTACCTGGGCCTCACTATGCACCCCAAGGTCCGGCAGGCCGCGCTGGACGCGATCCAGCGCTTCGGCACCAGTTGCACCGGCTCCCGGTTCCTCAACGGCACGCTGGAATTCCACCTGGAACTGGAGCGGCGGCTGGCCCGCTTCGTCGGCAAGGAGGCCGCGCTGGTCTTCTCCACCGGCTACCAGACCAACGTCGGCACCATCTCCGCGCTGGTGGGCCGGGGCGACTTCGTCATCACCGACAAAGAGGACCACGCCAGCATCATTGACGGCTGCCGCCTCTCCTACGGCGAGATGCGCCGCTTCGCCCACAACGACGTGGACGCGCTGGAGCGGGTGCTATCGCGCCTCCCCGAAGAGGCCGGAAAACTGGTTGTGGTGGACGGTGTCTTCAGCATGGGCGGCGACATCGCCCCCCTCCCCGACCTCATCCGGGTCTGCCAGAAGTACGGCGCGCGGCTGATGGTGGACGATGCCCACTCCATCGGCGTCCTGGCCGACGGGCGGGGCACGGCGGCCTACTTCGGCGTCACCGACCAGGTGGACCTCATCATGGGCACCTTCAGCAAGTCCTTCGCCAGCCTGGGCGGGTTCATCGCCGGGGATGCCGACGTCATCCACTACATCCAGCACTTCGCCCGTTCCCTCATCTTCAGCGCCAGTATCCCCCCGGCCAACGCCGCCGCCGCCCTGGCCGCGCTGGAGATTATGGAGACGGAGCCAGAGCACGCCCGGCGGGTCGTCGCCATCGGTGAACGGATGCGGGCGGAGTTCCGCCGTCTGGGCTTCAACATCGGCAACAGCCAGACGCCCATCATCCCCATCATCATCGGCGACCGCAACCTCACCCTGATGGCCTGGAAGATGCTCTTTGACGCCGGCGTCTACACCAACCCGGTCTTCTCCCCCGCCGTGCCGGTGGGCCAGGAACTCCTGCGCACCTCCTATATGGCCACCCACACCGACGAGCACATGGAATTTGTGCTGGAGGCCTTTGAGCGGGTGGGGAAAACGCTGGGGATTATTCAATGACCAATTTACCAATGACCAATGACCAATTTACCAGTGTACCAATAACCAATGTACCGACGCCCCCCTAACCTCTTCTGGCTTCTGCTCATCCTCACCTTCGCGCTGGGTCTGGCGGCGCTGGTGGCCTGCGACGCGCCGTTCTCCCCGGCCTTCACGCCCACGCCGACGCGTACGCCCCGGCCCACCGCCACCCCGACGCCTACGCTTACCCCGACGCCGGCCCCCACCCCCACCCCGGCCTGGCCGGTGACGGTGGGGTGCGGGCCGGCTGTCCCCGCCCAGGCCTGCGCGCGCCTGCGGGCCGCCGTGGATGCCGACCCTGCCCACTTCCTCTGGGCCGACGACCCCGCCGCCGCGCAGGTCCTGCTGGGGCCGGAAACGCTCCCCAACGCCCGCCCCATCGGCGCCTGGACCTACGCTCTGGCGGCCCCGTTCTTCACCCTCGACGATGAGGCCGCCCTGGCAGACCTGCGGGCCACCTGGACGGGCACCCCGACCGGCCCCTTCGCCGTTCGTCCCCTGCTGGTCACGGCCGACACTCTGGAGGTCCTGGCCGCGCAGTGGGGCCCGCCGACGGGCCCGGCGGTCCAGGTCGTGGAGCCCGGAGCGCTGCTCACCGAAGCCCTTCGCCTGAAGGGCTGGGCCCTGGTCCCCTTCCACGAACTGGAGCCCCGCTGGAAGGTCTTGCGGGTGGACGGCCGCTCGCCGCTGGAGAAGGGACTGGCGGACTACGGCCTGACGGTCCCCCTCTACCTGGGCGCCGAACGCCGTACCGACGCGTTCCCCCTCCTGCCTGCCGACCTCTCCAATCGGGACGAGTCCCGTATGGCGGTAGTGGCGATGACCGGCGTCACCGCGCTCACCCGGGGAACGGCCCGGACGATGGAACAGAAGGGCATCACCTATCCGGCCCGCGATATCGCCCCCTGGCTCCTGGAGGCCGACCTGACCCACATCAGCAACGAGGTCTCCTTCACCCCCGATTGCCCCGTCCCGCCGCGCCTGGGGACGATGACCTTCTGTTCCCACGAACGGTACATAGAACTGCTGGACGCGGTGGGGACGGACATCGTGGAATTGACGGGGAACCACAACAACGACTACGGGGTGGAGCCCAACCTGCACACGCTGGACCTGTTCCGACAGCGGGGGTGGCGGTGGTTCGGCGGCGGCACCAACCTGGCCGAAGCGATGACCCCGGTCACGGTCACCCTGGGGCCGAACCGGTTGGCCTTCATCGGCTGCAACTCTGTCGGCCCGTCCTACGCCTACGCCACCGACGACTCTCCGGGTGCGGCCCCATGTGGGGACTGGGCCTGGATTCGGGAGAAGGTGGCGGCCCTGCGGGCGGAGGGGTACCTGCCCATTGTCACCGTCCAGTACTACGAGACCTACGAGTACTTCCCCACGCCGCAGCAGGTGGCCGATTTTCGCGCCCTGGCGGAGGCGGGGGCGGCCGTCGTGCAGGGCAGTCAGGCCCACCAGCCCCAGGGGTTTGACTTCCACGCCGGGGCCTTCATCCACTACGGCCTGGGGAACCTGTTCTTTGACCAGATGCAGTCGCTGGAGACCCGCCAGGAGTTTATAGACCGGCTGGTCTTCTACGACGGGCGGCTGATCGGGGTGGATTTGCGGACGGCGCTGTTGGAGGAGGGGGCCCGGCCCCGGCCGATGGCGCCGGTGGAACGTCGGGCGTTGCTGGAGGCGGTTTTCGCCGCCAGCCCGACCCGATGACTGTGGGGCCGTCAATGGCGCGGGGATGGGGGGGCGGCGGCTTCGCCGCCGCCCCTCATTCTCGCGTATGCGGCGCAGGCTATGCCTGCAAAAACCGGCCCGGTGGTCTGCGCCACCTACTCTTCCGAAAATCGCGCTCGCAGGGCCGTACTTTCCTGCCGATGGACCTGGGCGTCTTCCGGCTGGCCCGTCGCCTCCAGCGCGCGGGCCAGGGCCTGGTGGATGTCCGGCTCCAGCGGCTGAATAGTGACCGCCCGCTCCAGATGGGCGCGGGCCTCCTCCGCCCGTCCCTCCAGCAGAAGGACACACCCCAGATGGTAGTGGCCCCAGGCGAAGGCCGGCTCCCCCTCTTCAGCGTCCACCACCTGCCGCAGGGCCACCTCTGCCTCCTCCAACCTCCCCGCGCGCAGATATTGCATGGCCTCCCGGAAGTGCCCGTCGGTCTGCCGGAAGCGGCCGTATTTCTCCCACTGAGCGAAGAACGAGCGGATGTCAAACTCAAAGGAGCGTTCGGCCCCGCAACCCTCGCAGCGGGCGGTCAGGACGTCCACCGGTCCGACTGGGCCCTGGCGCAGTTCCTGCCGCAGGGCGGCGAAGTAGCCGCCGCATTCGCAGCGCTGGTTGGCGACGTAGACGTATTCAAACTCTATGCTGTTGGCAGGGATGGGTGTCATCGGGTCAAAAAGAATAAATTTTTCATTGCGGCGGCTCCGCCGCCGCAATGAAAAATTTATTTCCTTAGTGCCCGGCACGCTCAGGTCAGGTCGGCAAAGATGCTGTCCAGTTCGTCCGGGGGGACGTCAAAGACGGTGTGGTGCGGCGGCAGCGGCTCCCGGGTCATCCACTCGGGGATGCGGTCGTCCGCCGGGCCGAAGCCCACCCGTCGGTTAAAGGCCCGCTCCAGGCGCAGCGTCTCCTCCCCCAGACGGGTCAGCACGTCCTCCCCCGCTTCCCACCCGTAGCGGGCCCGGAGCAGCGCCGGGATCAGGTCCGGGGCGGTGGAGAGGCCGAATCCCGCGAAAATGCAGATGCCCAGGGTGTCGTACGCGGCCATATTGACCTGGGCCCGGCGGGAGACGGCGACCTGTCCCTCGGGCTTCAGATGGTCAATTCTGGCCCGGATGGTCAGGCCGGCGGTGTGGTCGGCGCCCTGGGGCGAGGTCGCGTAGGTCACCCCGGTGCCCTTGATGGCGCGGGGGTCGTAGGCCGGGATGGCCTGCCCTTTGACCGCCGGCACCTGAAGCACTCCGAAGGCCTGCCCGGTGGCGACGGCCCCGTTGCCGAGGATGCGCCCCAGGGGGGTAGCCCGGCGGATTTCGTCCATCAGCGAGAGCGCCGCCGCTCCGTCTCCGAAAGACCAGACGCCACCGCGCGCGGCCACCCCCAGCGCCGCGCCCACTTCAATTGTGTCCACCCCGATGTCGTTGGCGTGCCAGTTCAGACGGGCAATCGTCTCCAGGTCGTCCAGGCCCAGATTGGAGCCCATCAGTGCGATGGTCTCGTACTCCAACGGCGAGACGACTGCCCGGCCCTGCGCGTCCGGAAAGACGTTGGAGCAGCAGATGATGCACCCGGGCATACAGGCGTGGGACGGGTCTCCCTCGCCGCCCCGCGCCAGGATGGCCTCCCGCAGCGCCTCGCCGCCGATGGCATCGGCGCCCTCAAACTGCCCCTGGGAGAAGCCGCGGGTCGGCAGGCCGCCGAAGGCGTTGCACATCGCGACCATCGCGGGGGTGCCGTAGTCATGGTAGGTGTGGGTCTGGGGGTGGGCCAGCAGGGCCTGGTTGTACCGTTCCCGCAGCGCGCGGAAGGCCTGGGGGTCGGCGAGGGGCGGCGGAGCGCCGCCCCGGTCGTCCACGACGACCGCTTTGAGGCGCCGGGAGCCCATCAGAGCGCCCAGCCCGCCCCGCGCGCTGGCCCGCCCGGGGACGCCGTCTTTATCCAGGTGGAGGATGGCCGCCGCCCGCATCCGGCGCTCCCCGGCGGGGCCGATGATGGCCGCGGCGACGTTTCGGCCGTACCGTTCCCGCAGTCGGGCCGCGGTCTCGTAGACGCCCAGTCCGAAGAGGTCATCGGCGGGGTCAAAACGGGCGCCCTCCGCGCTCAGATGGAGTACCCACCAGCCGTCCGGGGCCTGGTCTTCCAGGATCAGCGCCTGGATGCCCAGGCGGGCCAGGGCCAGCCCCGTCCGCCCTCCCGCGTTGGCCTCTTTGACCGTCCCGGTCAGCGGGCTCTTGCCGCCCACGGAGACGCGGTCAGCACTGGAGAGCATGTGCCCGCCCAGAAGGCCCGGTGCGAAGATAAGCCGGTTATCCGGCCCCAAGGGGTCAGCGGACGGGGGGACCTCCTCCAGAAGGATACGGGCGATCAGGCCGCGCCCGCCCAGTCGCTGCCAGGCCTCCGGGACGGGCGCGCGGCGCCATTCTCGGGTTCGTACGTTCACGCGCCAGATTTCGTGAGCCATTTGGGGAAGTCCTGTGAGGGGTTCCTGTAAATTGTGGGGTAGGGGTTGGGGGCGGGCGGCGAAGCCGCCCGCCTCCGCCCCCCCCACACTCCCCGCGCGGCGAAAGTGCCCGCAGTCAGCGAGGAGCGGCGTTCCGATAGGCCGAAACGGTACTCCGAGGACGGGTGGCGCAAGATGAATCTTGCGCTACACCGCGGGCAACCGCAGCCGGAACAGCCGCCCGACCAGTTGGAGCAGTCCCCGCAGCGTCTTCTGCTGGGGAGTGGGGTGCTCCAACATCTCCAGGCCGGCCTGATAGGTGGCCAGGCCGCCCCAGCGGTCGCCCGACTTCCACATCTGGACGCCCAGGGCCAGAAGGGTCTCGGCCCGCCGCTGATTATCGCCCAGTTCGGCGAAGATGTCGGCGGCCTGCCGGAGGTACTCCTGGGCCCGCAGGGAGTCCCCCCGGCTGGCCAGCAGGCCGCCCAGGTTGCCCAGGGCCTGGGCCTCCCGGTGTCGGTCGCCGATGCGGGCAAAGACCGCCCGGGCTTCCTCCAGGGCGGCCCGCGCCTCCTCCCAGCGGTGGAGCATCCGGTAGACCACGCCCTGGTTGTTCAGCATCTCCGCCGCTTCGGCGTCATTCCCATCGGCGGCGAACCGCTCCTGGGCCTCTCCGAAGCGGCGCAGGGCCTCCTCGTACAGCCCCTCCTGGAACAGGCGCAGTCCCTCTGCCTTCAGACTCTCCGCGGTTTCGCTGGCCATTACCCTTCCTCTTCGGCCACGAACGCCTCGTAGGCCTGGGCGTCCATCAGGTCGTCAAACTCGGCCGGGTTGGAGGGGCGGAACCGGATCATCCAGCCCGCACCGTAGGGGTCCTGGTTGACCAGTTCCGGTTTGCTTTGGAGGTCCTCGTTGATGGCGGTGATTTCGCCGCCCATCGGCATATAGAGGTCCGAGGCGGCTTTCACCGATTCCACCGTGCCGAAGGTGTCGCCCCGGGCGAAGGTGTCCCCCACCTCCGGCAGTTCCACGTAGACGATGTCGGAGAGGGATTCCTGGGCATGGTCGGAGATGCCGCAGACGATTTCGTCTCCGTCCCAGCGGGCCCACTCGTGGGTCTTAGAGTAACGGGCTTGGGGGTCCAGTTTCATGGTTGTCCTCCTATCGGATGTTGAGTTGTACGTGTCCCGTTAATTCGTCGTAACTATTCAGGCTTCCTCACCCCACCCCCGCCGCCTACGGCGGCAGCGGCGAAGCCGCTGGGGGAGGGGTGAGGCTGAACGGTTACAATTCTTCTTTCCGCCAGTTGGACATATTCCTGGCTGATGTCGTATCCGACAAAGTGACGTTTGGTCCGTATCGCCGCAATCGCTGTCTGTCCACTTCCCATAAACGGGTCCAGAACCACCTCCCCTTCAAAGGTGTAGAGTTGGATGAGACGGTAGGGCAGTTCCACCGGAAACGGGGCCGGGTGACCGACCTTCGTCGCGGGTTCGGCGGGAAAGGTCCAGACGCTTTTGGTGAATTCCAGGAACTCCTCTCGGGAAATGGTGCTGCTCCGACCCGGAAGGGCGTCCCGGGTAAACGTCCCCTTAGAAAAGACCAGGATGTACTCGTGGGTGTCCCTCAGGGTGGGATTCCGGGCGGAGCACCACGTCCCCCAGGCGGTGGAGGGGCTGCTGCTGGACGCCTTGTTCCAGATGATTTCACCCCGCATCAGGAACCCCAGGTCCAGCATGTCCGCGATGATGAACGCGTGGAGCGGGATATACGGCCTCCGCCCCAGGTTGGCGACGTTGATGCAGGCCCTCCCGCCGGGAACCAGCACCCGCTTCACCTCGCTCCAGACCCGTTTCAGGAAGGCCCGGTACTCCGCCAGGGTCAGGTTTTCGTCGTACGCTTTGCCCACGTTGTACGGGGGCGAGGTGACCATCAGATGGACGCTGCAATCCGGGAGTTCCTCCATCCGCTCGCTGGACTTGCAGAAGATGCGGTCCAGGAATTCCGGCGGAATCGGGTTTTCTGTGTACGGGACGGTCTCCTCCGTCGGCAGGCCTTCATACAGTCTGCTGTTGTAGAACGGACGGGAATCGTGGGCAATCCGTCCGGGAGAGCCGAAGGCGCTGGTTTTGGTGCCCATGGTGCAGGTCGCAGGTCACAGGTCACACGTCGCAGGGCGCCGGTTACGGGAGCGCTTCCTCCGGAATGAGGATGCGTTCGCAGTTGCCGCAGAAGAAGAGGTCGGCGTCCCGGGCCCGCTCCAGGCGGCCCGAGGGGACCTCCATGCCGCAGGCCGTGCAGGCGCCGCGGCGCATCACCGCCACCGCCAGCCCGCCTTTGGTCCGGCGGAGGGTGCGGTAGAGTTCCAGGTCCTCCCGGGGGATGGAGGGGAGCAGGGCGGCGCGGGCACGGCCGACTTCCGCCAGTCGGCCCTCCAGTTGGCCCTTTTCCGCCTCCAGTGCGGCCTGGTCGCGCGCCCAGGTGGCTTCCACCTCCGCCAGATGCGCCTGGGCCCGCTTCTGGGCCTCCTCGCCCTCTTCCCGGGCGATCATCGCCTCCAGGAGTTCCTCCTCCCGTTTCTCTAACAGTTTTTTCAGGGAGAGCACTTTTTTCTGCAGGTCATCCAGCGCTTTGGGGTTGCGGACGCTCCCGTTGTAGAGGGTTCGCTCCGCCGACGTGATTTCGTCCTTGAGGCCCTGGACAGCCAGTTCCAGGTCCCGCTGACGGACGGCCCAGCGGTGGGCCTCATCGGCGGCGCGCCCGGCGGCCTGGCGGGCCTCCCGCAGGGCGGGGGTCTCCCCCAGGGCAGCGGTGACCTCCCGGAGGCGGCGGCGCAGGGCCTCCTCCTCCTGGTCCAATTGCTGCAGGCGGTAGAGAGGGGCGGCGCGGGTCATGGGCGTTATGTGTTCCGTGCTGCGTATTCCGTGCGGCTGTGGGCAGGCGGATTCTCCCACACCAGCAATCGGGGGTCCGGATACGGGGCAGGCGGGATGACCTCCCCCTCCTCCCCATACTCAAACAGCGGTTTCTGCGCGGCCTCCCGACAGACCCGCTCGTAGGCGGTCCGGCAGTAGTCCGGGGAGATGTCTATCCCGATAAACCGCCGCCGCAGGCGGTAGGCGACCACCGTCGTGGTACCGGCGCCGTTGAACGGGTCCACCACGATGTCGCCCCGATAGGTGAAGAGCCGCATCAAGCGGTATGGAATCTCCTCCGGAAACATCGCCGGATGCCCGAATTCCTTCATCCGGCTTTCCGGGGCGATGTTCCAGCGGCCGTACACCCACTCTTTGAACTCGTCGGCGGTGATGTCTATTCCTTCCCGGGAGCCGACTTTGCGGTGGGTCAGTTTGTCAAAGACCTCAATGAACTCCCAGGTGTACTTGATGTAGGGCATAGAGGGCGATTGCCAGCTCCCCCAGGCGGTGTATTTGGCGTTGTAGTTGCTCTTTTCCCAGAGAATCTCCGCCTTCCACAGGAAGCCAATCCGCAGTAACTGATTGGAGATGATATGGTGAGTAGGCACGTAGTCGGAGAACAGGGGCTGGACGTTGATGGCGATGCGCCCCCCGGGCTTCAGAATCCGGTAGCACTCCTCCCAGATGCGGCGGAGTTTGTCAAAGTACTCGTTCCACTCCCGCGTGTCCTCCGCCGGGTCGTGGGCGTAGGCGTGGCCGAAGTTATACGGCGGCGAAGTGATGACCATATCCACACTTTCGGCGGGCAGGCCTTTCAGGACCTCCTCCGCGTCACCGACGATGATGGTGTTCACAAAGGGCTGAATCTCCGGCGGTTCCTCCACCACAATCGCAGCCGCCCGGCTCTTCGTCCCCCGGCGAATTCGCTCTTTTCCCGGCTTATCCCGAACTTTCTCTTCCCGGCTCAACCTTGCATTCCCGTCCGCCGCCAAAAGCGAGAAAGGGGAAAATGGGGGTTTGGGGGCGGCGGCTTCGCCGCCGCCCCCCAAACCCCCATTATTTCCCCCTCCGCCGCAGGATCAGCAGCGCCACCCCCGCCAGCGCCAGGGCCAGGCCGAACCACTGGGCCGCCGCCAGCGAGCCCAGCATCCAGGCGTCCGGGCGGAAGAACTCAATCCAGAAGCGGCCCACCGAATAGCCCACGATGTAGCCCACGAAAATATCCCCGTCCCGCAGCCAGTCGGCCCGCTTCCGTTGCAGGTAGGCCAGCACCAGGAACAGCATCAGGCACCAGAGGGACTCGTAGAGAAAGGTGGGGTGAAAGAGGGTATCCGGCGGGTACTGGCTGATGGGGTACATCGCCAGCCGATGCTCCGCGTCTATCTTCACGCCCCACCAGGTGGAGCCGGTGGGCGGGCCATACAGTTCCTGGTTGATGAAGTTGCCCCAGCGACCGATGGCCTGCCCCAGTGCCAGCCCCGGTGCCCCCAGGTCCAGCAGAGTGAGCAGCGGGAGTTTGTTGCGCCAGGCGTAGATGGCCACCCCCAGGACGCCGCCGATGATGGCACCGTAGATGGCCAGGCCCCCCTGCCAGATTTTCAGAATATCCAGCGGGTGCTCCCGGTACCATTCCCAGCCCAGCCCGCCGCCCCGGGGGCTGGAGAAGACGTGGTACAGCCGGGCGCCGATGATGCCCAGGATGATGGCGATGACCAGGCCGTTCCAGATGTGGTCGGGGTGGATGCCCTTGCGGGGGGCCTGGCGGGCCGCGTAGACCGCGCCCAGCAGGATGCCGATGGTAATGAGCACCCCGTACCAGTGAATGGCGATAGGGCCTATCCGTACCAGAATTGGGTCAACAGGTGGGGTCATCTCATTGCTCCGTATTCAAAGGTTCTCACCACAAAGACATCAGGTCTGATCCATTTTTCCCTTACGTGGTAAATGCCTACCCGAGAATCGCTCCTTAAAAACCACGAAGGACACGAAGGCTACCCAAAGGGCACAAAGGATGATTTTTTATCCCTTCGTGTCCTTTGTGGGTACTTTGTGCCCTTCGTGGTAGGTAATTCCTTCGTGTCTTGGTGGTTTTCCTCACAAGAAGCCCTCCAGGAAACTCGCGATTTCGTATTGCCAGAAGACGGGGCCGTCCTTGCAGATGAACTTCTCCCCCAGGTTGCACCGCCCACACTTGCCGATGCCGCAGTGCATCCGGGCCTCCAGCGTCGTCAGCATCTGGTCGGGGGCAAAACCCAGTTTCTTCAACGTCAGAAAGACGAAGTGGATCATAATAGGCGGGCCGCAGGTGATGGCGACGGCGTTCTCCGGCGACGGGGCCACCTTCTCCAGCAACTGGGTGATCAGGCCGACATTGCCCGTCCACCCCGGCCCCGCCTGGTCCACGGTAACGTGGAGTTCGGTCGCCCAGGCGGAGCGCCACTCGTCAAACTCCTCCGTAAAGACCAGCAGGTCCGGGCTGCGGGCCGCCCAGAGGATGGTCAGGTGACCGTAGTCCTCCCGGTGGTCCAGAATGGTGTGAATGACCGGACGCAGGGGCGCGCCGCCGATGCCCCCGCCCAGAATGACGATGTTCTTGCCGCGCAACCGGTCCATAGGGAACCAGTTGCCCAGCGGTCCGCGCACTCCCACCGGGTCGCCCACGTCCAGGGAGTGGAGCGTGAAAGTCACGTGGCCCAGGGCGTTGACGGCAAACTCCAGGATGGGCCCCCGGCGCGGGGTGGACGTGATGCCGAAGGGGGCCTCTCCGGCGCCGAAAGCGGAGACAAAGGCGAACTGTCCGGGCTTATAGTCGGCGAACGCGGCCCGGCCCTCCGGCTCCAGCAGTTCCACCTGGAACAACTTGATCCCGGTCGCCAGGTCGCGAATGCCAACCAGTTTGCCCAGATACGGACGCATCGGATTGGAGAGCGCCATCGCGAGACCTCCTACTCAGCGGTCGGTACCCCTCGGGTCATCCGGGGGATACCGTTGGGGCACGGTAGACCTCCTTCCCCTCTCTCAGAGCGGCGAAAATAACCAAGTAAGGGACATCCCGGTACTGTTCTACCTGCTCCGGGGTTGCCAGAATCACATCTACGGCCTGTCCCACGCCGTGCAGGTGCATGTAAATATCCCCTACCAGGCGTCCGTAGTCAAATTCTCCTCGCTTGATGACCAGCAGGTCTATGTCGCTATGGGGGCCCATTTCACCGCGCGCGGCAGAGCCGAAGAGGATAATCCGCTCCGGCTGGGCGACGCTTACGATGCGGCGGACAATCTCTTCAAGGGTTTCGTTCGGGCCAACGCTTTCCTGGAACATTGACATAACAACTGGTCACCTGGCACTTTTGATCGGGCCGTACACGGATTCACACGGATGCTACGGATAGATACGGATTGCTAACCTGTAAATGCACCTCTTCCCTTTGCTTCCCGTTCAATGGGACACGGATGGGCACGGATGGTACGGATTTTCACGGATTTTTATCCCTTTGGGTAACTACCTACCAGGGGGCCTCGGGCAAGCGTTATCAAAGAGACTGGCAAAGGCATATCCCTGTGGCGCAGGCCGCCAGGCCTGCGTGCAGGCTGACAAAGTTCCATAGAATAACGAGAGCATTCGTGGCCTGCGCTACGTTATCTCCAAACCGGTCCGGGCCGGTAGTCACCCCGTTGGGCAGACCCCTCTGGGCGAAGCCGTGTTCATCCGTGAAACCCGTGTGTATCCGTGTCCGGATTTCAAACTGTCGGGTAGCCAGTCAGAACGACTCATGCTCGGTGCGGGCGATGATTTCGTCCTGCAGGGCCTTCGTCAGGTCGCAGAAATAGTCGCTGTAGCCCGCCACCCGCACGATCAGACTCCGGTACTGCTCCGGATGCTCCTGCGCGGCCCGCAGTGTGGCCGCATCCACCACGTTGAACTGGATGTGATGGCCGTCCAGACGGAAGTAGGTCCGGATCAACTGGACGAACTTGTCCAGCCCCTCATCGGTCTTCAGCAGCGACGGGTTGAACTTCTGGTTGAGCAGAGTGCCGCCCGTGCGGGCGTGGTCCATTTTGGCAGCGGACTTGAGGACCGCCGTTGGGCCCCGGCGGTCGGCGCCCTGGACCGGGGATATGCCCTCCGAGAGGGGCATCCCCGCCTTCCGCCCGTCCGGCGTCGCCCCCGTCACCGAGCCAAAGTAGACGTGGACGGTGGTCGGCAGCAGGTTGATGTGGTAGCGCCCGCCCTTCGTGTTGGGGCGCCCGTCCACAGCCTGGAAGTAGGCCTCAAAGACGGCCCGCATCACCCCGTCCGCGTAGTCGTCGTCGTTGCCGTATTTGGGGGTCCGGTGGAGCAGGGTCTGGCGCAGCGACTCGTGGCCCGTAAAGTCGCTCCGCAGGGCCGTGAGCAATTCGTCCATAGAGACGGTGCGCCCGTCAAAAACGTGGTAGCGGATGGCGGTCAGGGCGTCGGTGATGGAGCCCAGGCCGACGCCCTGGATGTAGGTGGTGTTGTAGCGGGCGCCGCCGTCGTGATAGTCCTTCCCCTTCGCGATGCAGTCGTCAATCAGGATGGAGAGGAACGGCGCAGGCATGTGGCGGGCGTACAGTCGTTCTATGACGTTGTTGCCGCGCACTTTGACGTCCACAAAATAGCGCAGTTGCCGCTCAAAGGCGGCGAAGAGTTCGTCAAACGAGGCGAAATCCCGCGGTTCGCCCGTCTCCAGGCCGATGCGGCGGCCCGTCCGGGGGTCCACGCCGTTGTTCAGGGTGATCTCCAGGATTTTGGGCAGGTTCATGTAGCCCGTGAGGATGTAACTCTCTTTGCCGAAGGCGCCCGTCTCCACGCAGCCGCTGGTGCCGCCGTTGCGGGCATCGGCGAGGGACTTCCCCTGGCGCAGGAGTTCCTGAACAACCATGTCGGCGTTGAAGACCGAGGGCTGACCGAAGCCGGTGCGGATGATGCGGGCGGCCCGCTGGATAAACGCGTCCGGGCTCTTCTTGCTGACCTGAACCGACGCGCTGGGCTGCAGGAGCCGCATCTCCTCCACCACGTCCAGGATGAGGTAGGTCAGTTCGTTGACGCCGTCGGAGCCGTCCTCCCGCAGGCCGCCCAGGTTGATCTGCGCGAAGTCCGTGTAGGTGGCGCTCTCCGCCGCCGTGACGCCCACTTTGGGCGGCGCGGGCTGGTTGTTGAACTTGATCCACAGGCACTGGAGCAACTCTTCGGCCTGCTCCCGCGTCAGCGTGCCGTCCTCCAGTCCCCTGCGGTAGAACGGGTAGAAGTGCTGGTCCAACCGTCCGGGGCTGAAGGAGTCCCACGTGTTCAATTCAGTCGTCACGCCCAGGTGGACAAACCAGTAGTACTGGACGGCCTCCCAGAAGTCGCGGGGCGGGTAGGCAGGGACACGTCGGCAGACCTCGGCGATGCGCCGCAGTTCCGCCCGACGCCGGGGGTCGGACTCCCGCGCGGCCAGTTCCTCCGCCTTCTCCGCGTGCCGTTCAGCGAAGCGGATCAGCGCGTCGGCGCAGATGAGCATCGCCTTCAGTTCTTCCTGCTTGTCGTAGGCCTCGGGGTCGTTCAGATAGTCCAGGTTCGCCAGCGCGCGGCGGATGTCCTCCTGGAAGTCCCGCATGCCCTTGCGGTAGATTTTGTCGTCCAGGACGGTGTGGCCCGGGGCCCGCTGTTCCATAAACTCGGTGAAGATGCCGGCCTCATAGGCGGCCTTCCACTCGTCCGTCATCTCCCGGAAGATGAGGTCGCGCATGGACTTGCCGCGCCAGAAGGGGATGATGACCTCCGCGTAGACCTGCCGCGCCTGGGGGGTGACGATGAAGGGGATTTTCTCCCGCGAGTTCAGGATGTCCAGGTCCTCCAGGCTGTGACAGCAGAGTTCGGGGTAGGTGGGCGCGGCTTTAGGGAACGGCCCTTTCTCGCCGACGATGAGTTCCCCCTCGCCGATGTAGACGGTCTTATGTTCCATGAGGTAGCGGAAGGCCAGGGCGCGGCGCACCGGCGCGGAGACGGGCCCCAGGTCCTGGCGGTAGAACTCGGTGATGAGTTCGGCCCGTTCCGTGGAGAGGGTTGGGCGGGCTTCCAGACTCTGTTCTCTCAATCGGGCGACTCGTTCGGTCATCGGCATGGCGGGTACCTCTTGGCCTCACCCCTCCCCCCGGGTGGGGGCGGCGGCGAAGCCGCCGCCCCCACCCCTTCTTCCCCCCTTCTCCCCCGTTTCGGGGGAGAAGGGGGGCGAGGGGGGATGAGGGGGTCACAAATACCGGACTTACCCTCTGGCGACGTCCTCCATGACCTCGGTGATGTCAATCTCCACCGGGCAGGCGACGATGCAGCGGCCGCAGCCGACGCAGCCCATGGGGCCGAAATCCTCCGGATAGTAGCAGAACTTGCACATAAAGCGGTTGCGCAGCCGCTCCCAGTTGGTAGGGCGGGGGTTGTGGCCGCCCGCCACCCGCCGGTAGTTGGGACTGGTACAGGCATCCCACACCCGGATGCGCTCCGTCCGCACTAAGCCGGGCCGGACATCCACCACCCGGTCCACCACGTCGTAGCAGCGGCAGGTGGGGCAGACGTAGGTGCAGATGCGGCAACTGAGGCACCGTTCGCCGTGGCGCATCCAGAGGCGATGCGACTCAAAGAGGGCCCGCCACCTCTCCGTCGGCATGACCGGGACCGGCGGGTTGTACTCTTCCACCGGACGGGGTTCGCTCCGGATCTCCGCCAGGGGCAGACTTTCCAGGACGGCCACACCTTTGGGCGTCACCGGTTGCAGGATGTAGTGGCCGTCTTCGGTGGGGCGGACCAGGACGTCCAGGTGGGTCGGGTCAGCGGGACCGCCGCCCATAGAGGTACAGAAACACCCCTCCCACATTCGGGTACAGGCCATGCCCACCAGCGTCGTTCGTTCCCGGTGGTGGCGGTAGCAGGCATCGGGCGGGTCCTGGTTCAAGAAGAGGGCGTCTATGGCCGCCAGGCCGTGCGCGTCGCAGGGGCGCAGGCCGAAGATGACCTGACGGCGTTCCGGCAGGACCTCTTCCAGGTTGACCTCCTTCCCCCGCTGTTCTATGTGCAGGATGACCTCGGTGGCAGGGAAGAGGAACTCTTTGGCCGAGAGTTCGGGCCGTTCGTAATCCAGCCGCACCTCCGCGCCGGAGCGGATAGGGCGGTAGAGGACGTGTCCGTCCACGTCGCGGGGGGCGATCAGGTCCACTTCGGTGGCCAGGTGGTCCAGCCAGGCCAGCAATCCTTCGCGAGTGGCGTATCGCATCGGTTGCTCCTTTATGGACTGGTGGTCTCCATTTCGGGGAGCGGAAGGATGAACGGCGCGTTGGCGGGCACCAGCATCACCCGGATGCCCGGGGACAGTTTGGAGATGTACTCGTAGGTGAGAAGGTTGGGATTGGTCGCCAGGGCCTCGGCGATCAGTTTCAGCGCTTCCGCCTCCGCGCGGGCCTGAATCAGCCGGGCCTCCGCCTCGCCTTTGGCCTGAATCACGGCGGCGTCGGCCTGGCCCTGGGCAACCTGTCGGGCCTGCTCCGCCTCCTGCTTCCTCTGCTCCACCACGAACTTTGCCTGCAGCGCCTGCTGTTCGGCAATTTGCTTCTGTTCAATGGACTGGGCGTACTCTTCGGTGAACGTAATATCCCGCAGGACGAAGTCCACCAGCATCAGACCGTTGGCGGCCAGGACTTCCTCCAGACGGCGGGAGATTTCATCGGTCACCTCAAACCGTTTGGTGCTGACCACCTCGTCCACCCGGTACTGAGAGACGACGTCCCGGATGATGCCGCGCGTCTCCGGGTGGATGAGGTCCTGCTCGTAGCGGTGCTGCCAGCGGATGTGAAGGTTGATGACCTGGGCGGGATTGATTTCGTAGATGACCGAGGAGTCCACGAAGATGCGCTGTCCGTCCAGAGTACGAGCCTCTACGGTCATTTCTCCCCCCGTCTCGCCCTCGCTGGGGGTCTTGGCCATGGTGAAGGTCTGGCGGGCGACGGGGTAGGTCTCCACCCGTTCCAGGAAGGGGATGATCCAGTGCAGGCCGGGGGATAGCGGCTCGGGGCGCAGGCCGCCCTCGCCGAGGACGGTAATCACCACGCCCATTTCGTAGGGTTCAATGAAGACCAGGCCGGCGCCAACCACGGTGAAGATCAGGGCGCCCACCAGCGCGGCGACGGCCAGGAGAAGCGGGAGTTTCGTTCTCCGACGCATCAGCGCACTGGAGATGGTCCACACGGCCAGGGCGATCAGGGCCAGCCAGCACAGGGTTGCCAGTACACGGAACAACGCGACTGCGTACATGGTCCTCCTTCCTGCGAGCAATCAGGGTAATTACGTGCCCAGGTGTAGCACAGGCTGTTACGGGTGTTTCGCAATTCGCCGCTTTGTAGGACAACTGCGAGCAGTTGTCCTACAACTGTCAGCCTGTCCGCAGGCCGGGCGGCCTGCGCGACAAACCCGTTGCGAATCAGGACTGAACGGCCGGGGCGGGCTGGGCCCGGATGTTCCCCCGGGCCAGCGAGGCGAAGACGCCCAGGAAGCAGAGGACGACGAAGACGCTGAAGGCCGCCCGCACGCTGGTCAGAAACCGGGGCGCGGTCTGGGGCGTCACGGCCGTCCCGCCCATAAAGAGCGCGAAAATCAGCATGACGATGCCCATGCTGAGCATCTGTCCGGTCAGCCGCATCGTCGCCAGGGTCGCCGAGGCGACGCCGTAGTGGGAGCGGTCCACGGCACTCATCACGGCATTGGTGTTGGGCGAGGAGAAGAGGGCGAACCCGAACCCCAGCAGGGCCAGGACGCCGATGATGTAGGGGATGGCGGTGGACGACGCCAGCGGGTAGAGCAGGGCCAGCCCGACGACCGTCAGGCCCATGCCGGCAGAGGCGACGATGCGCGGCTCCACCCGGTCGGACGCCCAGCCCGCCAGCGGGGAGAAGAGGGCCTGGACCACCGGCTGGGCCAGGAGGATCAGGCCGGCCTGCTGGGGGCGGATGCCCCGGATGGACTGCAGGTACAGGCTGAGGAGGAAGCCCACGGCGAAGGTGGCGCTGTAGTGGATGAGCGCGGCCAGGTTGGAGAACGTGAACGCCGGGTTGCGCCGGAAAAGGCTCAATTCCAGGACGGGCGTCCGCGCCCGCCCCTCCCAGAGGGCAAAGAGGGCCAGGACCAGGATGCCCGCGAGGGTCAGCGCCGCCCCGAGCGCCGACGGGAGGCGGGAGAAGCCGTAGATGAGGGCGACCAGTCCCAGGCCGTAGAGGACGGAGCCGGCCCAGTCAAACCCCTCGCCGTTCCCGGCCCGCCACTCTCCCCGAAGTTTCCAGGCCGCCAGGGCGGCGATGAGGGCCGCCAGCGGCACGTTCAGATAGAAGATGCTCCGCCAGCCCCACTGCTGGGTGAGCACGCCCCCCAGGAACGGGCCCACGGAGAGGCCCACGTAGACGGCGGCGACGTTGAGCCCCAGCACCCGTCCCCGCTCCTGCGGCGGGAAGACGGAGGTCAGGATAGCGACGCCGGTGCCGTAAATCATCGCTCCGCCGACCCCCTGCACCACCCGGGATGCGATCAGCGCTCCCGCCGACGGGGCCAGGCCGGAGAGCAGCGAACCGCCCCCATAGGCCACCAGTCCCCAGACGAAGATGCGCTTCCGGCCGCGCAGGTCGGCCAGTTTGCCGAAGGGAACCAGGAACATTGCCGAGGAGAGCAGGTAGGCGGTGGAAATCCACCCCAGCACCAGGGCGCCGATGGAGAACTCCCGACCGATGGACGGCAGGGCAATGTTCAGCGACGAGCCCATGAAGGGGGTGAGGAAGGAACTGCACGTGGCGACCAGTACGGCGACCCGGCGGGTGGTGGTTCCGTCCATTCCTGACTCCTGGATAGCGCTGGAATGGTAACTATTCCGGCTTCCTCACCCCACCCCCGCCGCCTGCGGCGGCACCGAGAGGGGGTAGCGGCGAAGCCGCTGGGGGAGTGGTGAGGCTGAACAGTTACCTGAAATGTATTATAACACCGCCTCCCATGCAGGCAAGCAGCCCATCGGGACCAGGTCTCCAGCAAATCATCTTTGACTCCACTGCAAAAAGGGTTCTTTATCGCAGAGATCGCAGAGTACGCAGAGCAATATTTATTAAAGAAAATCTCTGCGCTCTCTGCGTTCTCTGCGATTAGTTTTTGCAGTGGACTCATCTTTGACAAATTCGCCCTTTGGTGCTATACTATAAGTTCACGGGTTATCTCTACAGGGGGAGCGGAATGAGCATCTGGAATACGAATCAAAAGAAATCATACGCCCGAGCGGTCGGTTCGCTCAGCCTGCCGGCGCTGATTGAGGTGCAACTGGCCTCCTACCGCTGGTTCCAAGAAGAGGGCCTGCTGGACCTGTTCACCGAGATTTCGCCCATAGAGAGTTACACGGGCAATCTCCGATTGCACCTGCCCAGCCGCAAGCCCGAGAGCCAGCAACTGGGACTGCGGTATCGCTTCGGCAAGCCCTCGCATTCCCAGGAGGAATGCCTGGAGCGAGACCTCACCTATTCCGTGCCCCTCTATGTGGACATGGCCCTGGAGAACCGGGAGACGGGTGAGATCAGCCGCAGCGAGATTTTCCTGGGCGACTTCCCGCTGATGACGGAGAACGGTACTTTCATCATCAACGGCACCGAGCGGGTGGTCGTCAGCCAGTTGATCCGGTCTCCAGGTGTCTACTTTGAGGTGGAGGAAGACCGCACCACGGGCCGGCGGCTCTGCATAGCCAAGTTGATCCCCGACCGGGGGGCCTGGCTGGAATTTGAAAGCCGCAAAACCGGCTATCTCACCCTCAAGTTCAACCGCAAGCGCACCCTCCCCCTGACCATCTTCCTGCGCGCCCTGGCGGCCGTGGATGACGGGACCGGCTCCTCCGTCCTCACCCAGGGCACCGACGAGGAACTGCTGAAACTCTTTGGGGACGTAGACACCTCCCCCGACATCCAGTGGATTCTCACCACCTTCCGCCAGGAACCCGAGTGGAATCTCCAGGGGGACCGGAACATCGCCGAAGAGGCGCTCCTGGAGTTTTATCGCCGGGTCCGCCCGGGCGACCTGGCCACTCTGGAAAACGCGCGCGAGTTCCTCATCGCCCAACTCTTTGACGACCGCCGCTACGACCTCCAGCGGGTGGGCCGCTACAAACTGAACCAGCGCCTGGGACTGCGCGTCTCCGAAGAACGACGGACCGTCACCAAAGCGGACATTGTCTCCATTGTCCAGCACCTGATTCGCATCAACAACGGCGTGGAGGACGCCGACGACATTGACCACCTGGGCAACCGGCGGGTGAAGACCGTCGGCGAACTCATCCAGAACAAACTGCGGGTGGGCCTCCTGCGCCTGGAACGGGTGGTCAAAGAGCGCATGTCCCTCCACCCCGAATCAGAGCCCCTGACCCCCGTCGCCCTGATCAACATTCGCCCGGTGGTGGCCGTCATCCGGGAGTTCTTCGGCTCCAGTCAGTTGTCCCAGTTTATGGACCAGACCAACCCGCTGGCGGAACTGACTCACAAGCGGACCCTCTCCGCCCTGGGGCCGGGAGGGCTCCGGCGGGAGCGGGCCGGCTTTGAGGTCCGGGACGTCCATCACTCCCACTACGGCCGCATCTGCCCCATTGAGACGCCGGAAGGTCCCAACATCGGCCTTATTGGCCGTCTGGCGACCTTCGCCCGGGTCAACGAATTCGGATTTGTGGAGACGCCCTACCGCAAGGTCATCCGCTCCGTCCCGCCGACGGCGGAGGCCCTGGTCGGCGAAATTCTGCGGGAGCGCGTCGTGGACCCGGAGACCGGCGAGGTGGTCGCCGAAGCGGGCGTGGAGGTGACGCCGGAACTGGCCCGGCGAATCGCCGCGCTGAACCTGACCGAAGAAATCCCCATTCACCCCCGGGTGACGGGCGAAATTGTCTATCTTTCCGCCGACAAGGAAGAGCACTACACCATCGCCCAGGCGACGACCAAACTGGACGAGAAAGGCCGCTTCCTGAACCCGCGCGTATCGGCCCGGCGCGGGGACGAGTTCCTGCTCACCCCGCCCGACCGGGTGGACCTGGTGGACGTGGCGCCCGCGCAGATTGTCGGTGTCTCGGCGGCCCTCATCCCCTTCCTGGAGCACGACGATGCTAACCGCGCCCTTATGGGCTCCAACATGCAGCGCCAGGCTGTCCCCCTGCTCCTGCCGGAGCCGCCCCTGGTCGGCACCGGCGTGGAATGGCAGGCTGCCGTGGATTCCGGGCAGGTCATCCTGGCCGAAAACGACGGCGAAGTGATCAGCATAGCGGGGGACCGCATCGTCATCCTGGAGGCCGACGGGAACCGCCGGATCTATACCCTGCGCAAGTACAACCGCTCCAACCAGTCCACCTGCATAGACCAGCGGCCCTTGGTCCACAAAGGTGACCGGGTGCGCAAAGGGCAGGTCCTGGCCGATAGTTCCGCCACTTACGGCGGCGAACTGGCCCTGGGACAGAACGTCCTCTGTGCTTTCATCTCGTGGGAGGGCTGGAACTTTGAGGACGCCATCATCATCAGCGAAAGTCTGATCCGGGACGACAAGTTTACCTCTATCCACATTGAGAAGCACGAGACGGAGGCGCGGGACACCAAACTGGGCCCCGAGGAGATCACGCGCGACATCCCCAACGTGGGCGAGGACGCGCTGCGGGATCTGGATGAGAAGGGCATCATCCGCATCGGCGCCGAGGTCGGCCCATCGGACATTCTGGTGGGCAAGGTGACGCCCAAGGGCGAGAAAGAACTGACCCCGGAGGAGAAACTCCTGCGGGCCATCTTCGGCGAGAAGGCGCGCGAGGTCAAGGATTCCAGCCTGCGCATGCCCCACGGCGAGCGTGGCAAAGTGGTCAGCGTCAAAGTTTTTGACCGCAGCGAGTACCGCGACCTGCCCACCGGCGTGGAGAAAATGGTACGCGTCAGCGTGGCCCAGCGGCGAAAGATCACCGAGGGCGATAAAATCGCCGGACGCCACGGGAACAAGGGCGTCGTCTCCCGCGTCGTCCCCGTTGAGGATATGCCCTTCCTGGCCGACGGGACGCCGGTGGAAATCATCCTCAACCCCCTGGGCGTCCCCGGCCGGATGAACATCGGGCAGATTCTGGAGACCCACCTGGGTTGGGCGGTGCACCGACTGGGCTTCCGGGCGGTCAGCCCCGTCTTTGACGGCGCCACGGAGGAGCAGATTGCCGCCGAACTGGCCCGGGCCTGGATGATAGACCGGGCCTGGCGGGAGGTCACCGAACGGGCATGGGCCTGGCTGGCGGCCCAGGAGTACCCCCTGGAGACCCTCGTCAGCGACGATGAGGCCCGCCTGCTCTATATCCTGGCCTGGCTGGCCGACCGGGGCTACGACGAGGAGCATCTGACTCGGGATTATGTCTATGCCCGCCGCTCCGTCCTGCGGGAGTGGCTGAAGGAACAGGGCTACGACCCCGACTTTCTCCTCTCCTTTGAGGACGACACGCGCACCCCGGCGGAACGGGAGAAGGCCGACCGGGCCGCCCAGATGACCTGTCTGCGCCTCTGGCTGGCCGACCACGGGTACGATACGGGCGCGATGTCCGATGAGGAGGTGGAGTTTCTGGCTCCTAAGGTCAGCATGGAGAAGAAGGACCCGCTTCCCACGCTGGGCAAGGCCATCCTCTACGACGGGATGACTGGCGAACCCTTTGACCAGCCGGTGACGGTGGGAATGATCTACATGATGAAACTGGCCCACATGGTGGAAGACAAGGTCCATGCCCGCTCTACCGGCCCCTACAGCCTGGTCACTCAGCAGCCGCTGGGCGGGAAGGCGCAGTTCGGCGGTCAGCGGTTCGGCGAAATGGAGGTCTGGGCCCTGGAGGCCTACGGCGCCGCCTACACCCTCCAGGAGATGCTCACCATCAAGTCCGACGACGTCCAGGGACGGGTGCGCACCTACGAGGCCATCGTCAAGGGCAAGCCCATCACCGAATCCGGCGTGCCGGCCTCGTTCAAGGTGCTGGTCAAGGAGTTGCAGAGTCTTGGCTTGGCCGTGGAGGCGGTCACGGAGAGCGGAGAAGTTCTGCGGTTCGGGCGGGAGGAGAGCCGGCCGCGCGTCCCGCGCCTGGCGATGGGGCTCCTGGGCCTGGGCGACCGCCACTCCGATGAGTTTGACTAAATTCACAATCTGTGGTAAAATGCCCGCTCGTCAGACGGGCGGCAGCCAGAACTCCTGCCGTGCACGAAAGGACTCGTGAAAGCGGAAGGAGGCCATCGGTTTGCGGGATGGCCTTCTTCGCGGAATCTGAGGGAGAGAAACCGTGCCCACGATCAATCAACTGGTTCGCAAAGGACGGAAGCCGAAAGAAAAGAAGACCAAGGCGCCGGCGCTGCAGTACATCTTCAACTCGTACAAGCAGCGACGCTTCCGGATGCCGAAGGGCGCGCCCCAGAAGCGGGGTGTCTGCACCCAGGTGCGGACGATGACGCCGAAGAAGCCCAACTCTGCACTGCGGAAGATCGCCCGCGTCCGGCTGACCAACGGCATTGAGATCACGGCCTACATCCCCGGCGAGGGGCACAACCTGCAGGAGCACTCGGTGGTGCTGGTGCGCGGCGGCCGCGTGAAGGACCTGCCGGGCGTCCGCTACCACATCATCCGGGGCGCGCTGGATGCGGCCGGCGTGGACGGGCGGGCCCAGCAGCGCTCCAAATACGGTACCAAGGCCAGCAAGGGGAAGGGCCCGGCCAAGCCTGGCGCCAGGCCCGCCGCAAAACCGGGGAAGAAATAATCGTCATCTGTTATGCGAATTGATTTTATTGTATGCCCTGAACACATTGAAGAGAAACTCAGGGCGAAGCATTTGGTCACCTGTCGTGAGGCGCGTCAGGTTTTGCTGAGTGGGCCTCGGATTCGTTTTATGGGCGCAAAGAGGCTTAGCAGCATTTCCCGGGCAGATACCGACGAGAAGATCGGTGAGTTTTGAGATACTCACGACTTCACCGATTTTGACAATCCTGCCACCCCCGATGTGAAGTTTCAAATCACCTGTGCTGTGCCGATTGAAGTGGAATTGTTTGCAGCCCTTGAACAGCAAGCCCGGCGAAGGGGTGTGCAGGTGGAGACATTGGTGAATCTCTGGCTGCAGCAAATGCTTGCTGAACAGAGGCAGCAAGCCGCGGCATAACGGGACTTTGCAAAGGGGCTACAGGTACGGTGAGGGGATGTAAATATGAACGCTGTGGAAATGTTACAAACAGCGGAATTTGTGGTGGATGCCCGCGGGAATAAGAGAGCAGTGTTGCTGGATTATCAAGTTTGGGAAAAACTGCTGGCTTTGCTTGAAGATTGGGAAGACGCGGAGGAAATTCGTCGCCTTCGTGAGGCCGGAGAGGAATCCGTTCCTTGGGAACAGGCGAAAGCAGAACTTCGGGCTGAGGGGGTAGATGTATAGTGTTCGCATCTTGCGGCGAGCCATTAGAGACATCGCCGACCTGCCCGAAGGATACGCCCGTTTAGTTGGCGAGCACATTGACCGCTTGCGAGAAAACCCCCGTCCGCCCGATGCAAAGAAACTTCGGGGGACGACGGATTACAGTTTGCGGGTGGGAGTGTACCGTATTCTTTACGATGTAGATGACGGCGCTCGTACCGTCACAGTGTATCGGGTGAAGCATCGGCGGGAGGCCTATCGTTAATCATGATGGCTGGCCCTGTGACGAGTACCTTACGGGAAGCCGAGAGACTCCTGGCCCAAATGACCCGGGCGGAGAAGGCCCAGGTGCTCCAGTGGGTAGTGCGTGACCTGGGAGAATCGTTCCCGGGCATAGAAAGCACACCGGGAGTGTGTGGAGGGGAGCCGTGTATCGTTCGTACCCGGATCCCGGTCTGGTTGCTGGTGCAGGCCAGGCGTCTGGGGGCCAGTGAGGCGGACCTGTTGCGGTCCTATCCGACCCTGAGGGCGGAGGACTTGGCCAATGCCTGGGCGTACTATCGGGCTCATCGGGAGGAGATAGAAGAGCAGATTCGCCAGCACGAGGCAGCCTGAGATGGCCCGCTTGTATGCCAACGAGAATTTCCCGATGCCGGCTGTGGAAGAGTTACGAAGATTGGGGCACGATGTGTTAACGATGGTGGAAGCCGGACAGACGGGACAGGCGATGTCTGATGAGGCCGTTCTTTCATTTGCCCGTCAAGAGGGACGGACGCTCCTGACGATGAATCGGAGGTATTTTATTCGTTTGCACAGGCACTGCCCGGATCATGCGGGTATCATCGTGTGTTCTTTTGATCCAAATTTTGAGGAGTTAGCCCGGCGTGTGCACCAAGTGATTGAAGCGGAGCCGGCCCTCCAGGGACGGCTTCTCCGAGTCAATCGCCCAGGCCCTGGATGAGAGAAGGCATCATAGCAGGCAGAAGATTTTTGTGAGGTCTCATGCCCAGACGATACCGTCCACCGAAACGAGAAATTGAACCCGACCTGCGCTATAACAGTGTCCTGGTCGCCAGGTTTATCAACAAGATTATGAAGGATGGCAAGAAGAGCCTGGCCACCCGCATTATGTACCAGGCGATGGACATCCTTCAGGAACGGACCCGGCGACCGGCGCTGGAGGTGCTGGAGGAGGCAGTGCGCAACGTCTCCCCCATCCTGGAGGTCAAGCCCCGGCGCGTCGGTGGGGCGACCTATCAGGTGCCGGTGGAGGTGCCGCCGCATCGCCAGACCAGTCTGGCCATCCGCTGGATTCTGGAGGCCGCCCGCAATCGCTCCGGGCGCTCTATGGCTGAAAAACTGGCGGCGGAACTGATGGACGCGGTCAACAAGACCGGCGCCGCCATCAAGAAGCGGGAAGATACCCACAGGATGGCCGAAGCCAACCAGGCGTTTGCCCACTATCGGTGGTAGTGCTCGCTATGGTGGGAGCCCGGGCGACCCGGAGGGACAGATGCGATGGCATGGCCACTGGAGCGGGTTCGCAATATCGGGATCATCGCCCACATAGACGCGGGGAAGACCACCACTACCGAGCGGATTCTCTTTTACACGGGAAGAACTCATCGGATGGGGACGGTGGACGAAGGGACCACCGTCACCGACTGGATGGTCCAGGAGCGGGAACGGGGCATCACCATCACCGCTGCCGCTGTCACCTGCTTCTGGCGCGACCATCAGATTAACATCATTGATACGCCGGGGCACATAGACTTCACCGCCGAGGTGCAGCGCAGCCTGCGCGTTCTGGACGGGGCGGTGGTCGTCTTTGACGGCGTGGCCGGGGTAGAACCCCAATCCGAGACCGTCTGGCGGCAGGCCCGCTCCTTCGGTGTGCCCCTGATCGCTTTCATTAACAAGATGGACAAACTGGGCGCCGACTTCGCCCACGCCACCGAGACCATCCGGGAGCGGCTGGGCGCCAATCCCGTGACGGTCCAGTGGCCCATCGGCCGGGAATCGTCCTTCCGGGGTGTGGTGGACCTGCTGGAAATGCACGCGGTCATCTGGGTGGACGAGTTGGGCAAGGAGCCGGTGATAGAGCCCATCCCCCCGGAACTGGCCGACGAGGTCCAGGAGTTGCGGGAGCGGGTCCTGGAACAGATTGTGGAGACGGACGATGACCTGATGACCCGCTACCTGGAGGGCGAGGAGATTCCCGCGGCGGACCTGCGGCGGGCCCTGCGGCGGGCCACCATCGCCGGGACGCTGGTCCCGGTGCTCTGCGGCTCCGCCCTGCGCAACAAAGGGGTCCAGCCCCTGCTGGACGCCATCGTGGACTATCTGCCCTCTCCGCTGGACATCCCGCCGGTGGAAGGGGAGAACCCCCGCACCGGGGAGGTGGAGACCCGTCCCGCCGACGTCAACGCCCCGCTGGCGGCTCTGGCCTTCAAGGTAGCCAGCGACCCCTACGTGGGCCGTCTGGTCTACGTCCGGGTCTACTCGGGCAAACTCAAGGTCGGCTCTTCCGTTTACAATCCCGGCAAGGGGCAGACGGAGCGCATCGGCAAACTCCTGCGGATGTTCGCCCGGGACCGGGAGGAGATTCCCGAACTGACGGCCGGGGACATCGGCGGCGTGGTCGGGCTGAAGGCCACATTTACCGGCGATACCCTCTGCCCGCCGACGGCCCCCGTCGTCCTGGAGCCCATCGTCTTCCCGGAGCCGGTGGTCTTCGTGGCGATTGAGCCGAAAACGGCGGCGGACCAGGAACAGTTGCACCAGGCGCTGCGGCGGCTGGCCGAGGAAGACCCCACCTTCGTCGTCCGCACCGACGAGAATACCGGACAGACCATCCTGGCTGGGATGGGAGAACTCCATCTGGAGATTCTGGTGGACCGGCTGGTGCGGGAGTTCCGCGTGGAAGGACGGGTGGGGCGCCCCCGGGTGGCCTATCGGGAGACGGTGACCACCCGGGCCGAAGCGGAGGCCGTGTTTGACCGGCCCATCAGCGGGAACCCTCAGTACGCCCGGGTGCGCCTGGCGGTGGAGCCACTACCGTCGGGCGGGGGATTCCGGTTTCAGGACCCCAGCCGGGGGAAACTCCTGCCGCCGCCTTTCGTGAGGGCAGTTGAGGAAGGGTGCCGCGAGGCGATGGAGAGCGGCGTCCTGGCGGGTTACCCCCTGGTGGACGTGCAGGTCACTTTGCTGGATGGGGCCTGGGACGCGGAAATCTCTACGGAACTGGCTTTCAAGGTAGCCGGGTCCATGGCCTTCAAGCGGGCGGTGGAGGAGGCGAAGCCGGTGCTGCTGGAGCCGGTGATGCGGACGGAGGTGGTGGTGCCCGAAGCATCCCTGGGGGAGGTCATCGGTGACCTGAACAGTCGGGGTGCGACCATTGAGGGGATGGAACAGCGGCCAGGCGGCGTGCGCGCCGTCCGGGCGATGGTGCCCCTCGCCCGGATGTTCGGCTATGCGACCGACGTCCGTTCTCTGACCCAGGGGCGGGGCACGTTTACGATGGAATTCCACCACTATGCACCGGTGGATAAAGAGCAGATGGAGGCCATTTTATATGGCGGTCGTGGCTGGTAGAAGACGCTCTCATAAATTGGGAGTTGTTCTCCAGTGCCGTTCGGGCCGGGGGATAACTCCGGCCCGAACTGTTTCACAAAAGGGGGTGGGTTTTGCGGCGGCCTGCGGCCGCTTTTAACCCCCGTTGGGGGTGGAGCAAAGGTTGAATCCGTGTAATACCAATAGTGTTTGTTAAAGCCATTAATGCTTATAGTGAACTTTTAGGAGATATTTATGGCGGTAATCCAGCCCACGCTTTTTGAATCCACGACCAGCTGGTCAGCCGCCGTACCCGCTCCG
>Ga0308395_1000477_pt1 | contig 31285 bp, 24 predicted proteins | sample Hotspr20SampleP4_FD_202097 | JGI IMG/M metagenome (GOLD analysis project Ga0308395, IMG submission 202097) | Hot spring phototrophic mat microbial communities from Mushroom Spring, Yellowstone National Park, Wyoming, United States - 20050930_P4 ...
AGGCTCCGCCACATGCCGCGTCGGCCCGGATGGCCTGCTCGGCGGCCTGGAGAGCCTCCTGCAGCCGGTCATCCGCCAGCTGGGCACGTGCCATTGCGGAAAGCGCCAGGCAGCGGACGGATGGATCATTCGCCAGCGCAGCGGCATGCTCTTTCACAGCGTCCCACTCCTGACGGGCCAGTGCCAGCGAGAGCTGCCACTGGGGCAAGGAGTGATGCGCCGGTAACGCCTGTTCTGCCCGGCGCACAATCTCAGGCCAGTGCATCCGCCGCGTGGCGTCCGCTTCCCAAAACTGAGAAGCGCCCAATTCGGGGGCTGATGCCAGCGCGCGAGCGTAGGCGGCCATAGCGCGCGGGATATCGCCCACCTGCTGGTAGAAGTACCCCAGATTGATCGCCAACACGGGCGCCGGATCGGCTGCCACCGCTGCCTGCATGGCCACAAGAGCGCCCTCTCGATCGCCCAGTCGCCACAAAGTTGCCGCCAGATTGGCGCTCTGCCGGCCGTGGACCGGTTCTGCCGCCAGAGCAACGCGATAGAGGTTGCTTGCCTGGACAGTTAATGGGTGCGCTTCAAGGGTATCCATTCGTGCCCCGGCCTCGCTCAGCACGTGTGCCAGCTGGAAGGTATACAATGCCATTCCCGGATCCATCTGGCGCGCGCGTGTGGCAGCAGCCACAGCCTCCTCCCAGCGCCCCTCCTGAGCCAGGCGGATGCTGCGCTGGAGGTGATACTGCGCCCCATCCCACCAAAGTAAGCTGAGAGTGTACAGCGCCAGTGTGCCCAGTGCAATTAAGCTGAGCGGGCGGCGCCAATTGAGGCGTTTGGGCGGGGTCAGAAATCCATGGAGGCGGGAAGGGGGCTGCTGCCCATGTCCCGGCACTGCTGGAGCGAGGGCCGATGCCATCAGGACCAGTGCCGGCAACACCACCGGGGTGGCGGTGAACGTGTCCACCAGGTTTTGGGCGGCGAAACCCGCCAGCGCCGCGCCCGCCGCGCCGATGCGCATCCGTTGATGCACCTCATAGACTTCCTGCCAACGCCGTCGAAACGCGAACATGGCGCTCACCAGCAACCAGCCACCGGCTGCCAGACCCACCCACCCGCTCTCGGCGGCCGTGTTCAGGTACAGATTGTGGGCGGTCATCATCTGACGGCGCGGCAGGGAGGCGTCATTTTGCCGCAGGAGACTGCGTCCATAATTGAAAGGCCCCACACCCGTCCAAGGGTTATTTTGGAAAGTCCTCAGAGCGATCTGCCATAAAGTGAAACGGAAGTTGGTGCTGCCCGTCCGCTCGGCGAAGGTGCGTTGCCACCAGGGAGAGCCGAGCATAGCCACCAATACTACAATGCCAACGGTCAGTCCTGCACCCGGCAACAACCACTTTCGTTTCACGTCGCTTTTTTCAGGCACGTGCGGGGATGTGCCCCCACCGGGCGTGATGGCGGCCACATCTATGCCGCGCCGCGCCCGGTGAAAGGCCAGCGCCGTCAAAGGCAGAGAGACAAGCAACGCCAAAATCCCCCCGCGCGACATGCTGAGCGCCTCAACCACGCACGCCAGCACCAGCCAGAGGGACATAGCGCGCCTGCTATCTCGCAGAGGGGTGGTGGCCAGGATGGCAATCGCCGGCGGGATGAGCAAGGCTATGTAGGCGGAGAGCGGAGTCGCTCCGTTCATGGCGAGCGACAGACGGTGCAACGTGGGCGGAATGAGCTGGCCACTTCCGATGGAGGGCCAGCTCTGGACGAACTGCGGCAGCAATGGCATTCCCAGGTACCAACTGACCAGTTCGGTCAAGCTCACCAGACAGACGACCGTGGCGCTCATATACAGGGCGCGCAGCACCAGAGAGGTGTAACCGCGTTGGGCCAGGTCGAACAGCAGATAGAAGATCAGCACCCAGGTGAAGGGCGTCCATAGCTTCTCCAAACTGAAGCGCGGATGGATGCCCAATAGGGCGGTGAGAAACAGAGCGGCAAGCCATGCTATGAGGGGCACATCTAAGGGTGTGCGTGGCAATCCTTCGCCCCGACGCAGCCGATACACCAGCCAGCCGAGCAAAGCCGCGCCGACGAGGAGATGGTGCAACACGCGCAGCGGCAGCAGGAAATCGGTGTAGAACGTGCCACCGATAAAGGTGCAATATAACACGGCCAGGAAGAAGAGAAGTTGAATTCCCGGTGATCTGGCGGGTTGCATCATACTTTCTACCGCTACTGGTCGCGTGTCGCTCGCCACGGCTTCGGTGGAAAGGTGCTTATGTCATTGTAGCTCGCTTTGACGGGGCAGGCAAACGCCCTGTCGGGCTGCGAGCCCGGCGCGCCGGGTTGTGTAAAACCTGCGTGGATGTGTTATAATCCCTGCCCTGATCCGCACACATTCGGTTGACACCAGGGGGATCATGCGCATTGTTCTGGACGCAATGGGAGGTGACCACGCTCCCCAGGCGACGGTGCAGGGGGCTGTCTGGGCGGCGCGCGATTTCGGGCTGGAAGTGCAGCTGGTGGGCCGGCCGGAGGTGATCGCAGGTGAGTTGGAAAAGCTTGATCGGCGCGGCCTCTCCCTCCCGATCATCCCGGCCGAGCAGGTCATCAAGATGGACGAGCGCCCCGCGGCGGCCGCGCGCGCCAGAGCAAACTCGTCGATGGCAGTGGGGATGCAAATGCTGCGCCGTGGCGAGACCGACGCCTTCGTCACGGTGGGCCACACCGGCGGCGGGCTGGCGGCCGCGCTGCTCTACCTGGGGCGCATCCCCGGCATCAAGCGCCCGGCGGTGGGAACGTTATACCCCACTTTGGGAGCGAACCGCTTTTGTTATGTCATCGACATCGGCGCCAATGCCGATTGTCGGCCGGAATATCTGTACCAGTTCGCCCTGATGGGCAGCATCTACGTCCAGCTCATGATGGGAGTGGCCCATCCCCGTGTGGGCATCCTCACCAATGGCGAAGAGGAGGGCAAGGGCAATCGGCTCGTGCTGGACACATTGCCGTTGCTCAAGCGCGGCCCATTCCACTTCATCGGCAGTGTGGAGGGCAAAGACGTGCCCACCGGCATCGCCGATGTGGTGGTCACCGATGGGTTTTCGGGCAATGTTTTCATCAAGACTTCTGAAGGGGTGGCGCGCCTGCTCATCGAGTCCATCAAGGAGGGCATGCGCCGCTATCCGCTGGCGCGCCTGGGGGCACTACTTATGAAGCCGGCGCTCGAAGCAGCGGCGCGCAAGCTGGATTACCGCGAGTTCGGCGGCGCGGCGTTGCTGGGCGTGGACGGCGTGGTGGTGATCGGCCACGGCCGTTCGGATGCCTATGCGGTGCGCAATGCCATCCGGCGCGCTGCCCAGACGGTGGAGTACGACGTGGTCGGCGCCATCAAGCGCGGGTTGGGTGTTAGGCAAAACGAACAGAGAGCGGTGAACCATGAAGATCACGACCAATCAGAAGCTGTTGCGACAACGTAGCCGGCTGGTGCGCTGGACCAGCATGGTCGGATTGATGGTGCTGGGCGGTGGGCTGATTGCCTCCTTCGACGAGGCCTATTACTTCTGGTCGCTGCCCGCCTTGCTGATCGGCTTTGTCCTGGCGAACATCAGCGCCTACAACGCCAACCGCTACGTGCGCGAACCGCGCGCCGACCTTGCTCTGGAAAGGGCACTGCGAGGTTTTGACAACAACTATCATCTGTTCAATTACACCGCAGCGGCACCCCACGTGCTGCTCACCCCCTCACGCCTGTATGTCATCACCGCCAAGCGGCAGGACGGCGTCATCCGCAAACAAGGCGCACGCTGGAAAAGAAATTTCAGCCTCAAACGCGTGTTCCTCTTCCTCAACGAAGAAGGGTTGGGCAATCCCACCCAGGAGGCTTTGTCCGACGCGGAAAAGTTGCGTGCCCAACTGCGCAAAGCCCTTTCCGAGGACCTCCCTCCCATCGAACCACTGGTGGTCTTCATCCATCCCAATGCGACGTTGGAGATGGACGGCGCGTCCGGCTCGGAGTACGACGACGTGCCGGCGATGTTGGCCAAAGACCTCAAGAAATATCTGCGCAGTCAGCCCAAGGGAACGCCATTATCCGCCGAAGTCCGTCGCCGCCTGACAACAGTGCTGCAAGGAGACGCCGCCTGACTTGTCGTCCGAGCGCGATACACCCACGTCGGAAACGCTGTGGTTTCGCCGGGCGTCGCCCCGACTGCCCGACGTGGCGATGCTGGTTCTCCTGGCACTGGCCACCGTCGCGTTCTTCTGGCGGGTGGTTTTGGCCGGTGAGTGGATGCCGGCCGGCGGAGGCGACCTGGTCTCGTTTCTATATCCCATCCATCATTTCGCCGCCCAGGCGCTGAAAAGCGGCCAATTCCCGCTGTGGAACCCCTACCTCTACGGCGGCATGCCGTTCGCCGCGGACATCCAGACCGCGCTGTACTATCCCATCCACCTGATCGTCTGGCTGGCCGTTCCCCAGGTCACCTATCGCATGATGCTGGGGCTGGCGATCTTCCACTTCTGGCTGGCCGGCGCCGCGGCCTATCTCTGCTTCCGCAGCCGGTTGCGCCGCCACGATGCCCCCGTCACGGATGGCTGGTCATCGCGCTATCCGGCTTTGCTGGGGGCACTGGCCTACATGTTCTCGGATTTCTTCGTGATCCACTTCGGCAACCTCAATTTGATCGCCCAGGCGGCATGGTTGCCGCTCATCTTTCTCTTTTATCATCGCGCATTGAGTGAACGGCATCTCCAGCTGGCAATATGGGCCGGCCTTTTGCTGGGGATTGCGGCCACGGCCGGACACACCCAGCCGTGGTTGTTCAGCGTGCTCGCGCTGCTGGTGAGCACGCTCTATCACATCGGCGTGGAATGGCATAACGGCAAGCGGGCAGGGGCGCAGCCCCGGCTTCCGGAGCACATAAGGGCCCGCCTGCTGCCCGTGGGGCTGCTCCTGCTCACCCTGCTCATCGGGATGGGACTGGCGGCGGTGGCGCTGCTGCCCGCCTACGAGCTGAGCGGATGGACGCCGCGCGCCACGTATGATTACCAACGGGCCGGGGAGTATTCGTTGCCCCCCGCCGGGCTGATCGGGCTGTTCGTGCCCTCCTTCTTCGGCCGCGACCCGGCGAAGCATTGGGGGCCATGGGAGCGCGTCGAGGTGGGATACCTGGGCATTCTGCCCCTGGTGCTGGCCGTGCTGGGCATCGGCGCGGGGATACGGCGCGAGCGTATGATCGGCCTGCTGAGCCTGCTGGCGGCGTTCAGCCTGGTGGCTGCGTTGGGCGCCTACAGCGCCCTGTACGGCTACCTGTACCAGCTGGTGCCGGGATTAGCGGGGATGCGTGCCCCCGCGCGCTTCGTCTTCGTGTTCGACTTCGCCCTGGCCGGGCTGGCGGCATATGGCCTGCAGCTGCTCATGCAAGGCGCACCTGCGGCGCGACAGACGCTCGCCCGCTTCACCCGCGCTGCCCCGTGGATATTGGGCGGGCTGGTGGTGATCGCCCTGCCCCTCAGCTACCATGCGCTCATCACCAGCCAGGACAAGGACGCGGTCATCTTCGCGCGTACTGCTGCCGCGACGAACGGCCTGGTCTTCTTCATCGGACTGCTGGTGGCTGCCTCAGTATTGCTCTACGCCCTGCAACGCGGCTGGATACGTCCGGCCATCTTTGGTGTGCTCGGCGTCGCCCTGACCTTCTTCGACCTGGCCAGCCTGGGCAGCAACCTCGACGTGGCCAAACAGGACCCCAGCGCCACATTCCATCACCCCGGCATCATCGCATTCCTCCAGTCGGACCGTTCCCTCTACCGCATCGACACGCGCACGAATATCTGGCACCTCTGGCAACCCGACACCCCGCTGCTGCATCACGTGCAAGATGTCTCCGGCGTGGTCAACCCGCTGATCCTGGCCGACTACGCGCGTTTCCTGGAGGGCATCCCCAGCCGTTCCTCGCGCCTGTACGATGCCCTGAACGTCAAATATGTGATTGCGGCACGCGATGTGGTCTTGGACTGGCAGAAGTTCGCCCCGGTGTTCGCGGGGGACAACCAGCTGGCCGTTTTCCTCAACCGCACGGCGCTGCCCCGCGCATGGGTGGTGCACCGCGCGCGCAGCGTCCCCGACCAGGCAGCTGCCTGGTCGGCCGTGCATGCTCCGGAATTTGACCCGGCCCAGGAGGTCATCGTCGAAGGGGGGCCGGAGCTCCATGGGACTGCTCCCCGGCCCGCCGACATCCGGCTGGATCAATATGCGCTCAACGGATTGCAGCTGCGTGTGGACATGCCGGCCGAGGGCTACCTGGTGCTGAGCGAAAACTGGTATCCCGGCTGGCACGCGCGCGTGGACGGCAAACCGCAGACCATCTGGCGTGCCAACTATGCCTTCCGCGCGTTGCACTTGACCGCCGGCCTGCATCATGTAGAGTTGGACTATGCCCCTTGGTCGTGGACACTCGGCCTGACGCTCAGCCTCGTCACCCTGGTCTGCGTCATGGGTGCGAGCGCGGCAGCGCTGCTCCGCAGGCAGCGAACTGGAGGTTGGGAGAGTGTTGTCAGATGTTCTTCAACTCCCTCGTACTTTTGACGCTTGTCTCAAGCCGGCTGTATAATGGACGAAAGTTCGCGGCGCGCGCAAAGGTCTCCATGCAGACGCTCAGTTATCGTGTCTTGTTGCGAAAAGAACCCGAAGGCGGGTACACGGTCATAGTACCCTCACTGCCGGGCTGCATCACTTACGGCGAAACCATCGAGGAAAGTGTCGCGATGGCACGTGAGGCCATCGCGCTCTACATCGAAAGCTTGCGCGCGCACGGTGAGGAAATCCCCACCGAAGAAGCCACCCTGGAATACACGATCACCCTACCTGCCCATGCCTAGGTTACCTGGGCTCACCCCTCAGCAGGTCGTCGCGTTGCCCGAGCGCAGGGGCTTTGTGTTGGACAGGGCCAGCGGTAGCCATCGCATCTATTACCACCCCGAAACGCACCAACGTGTCGTTGTCCCCTTTCACAAAAAAGACCTCCCTAAGGGAACTCTGCTAGAGATTCTGCGCCAGGCGGGCATCCGACCGGACGAATTGAGATAGCGGTGACACTGCCGCTTGCCCGCGCGCACGGCACGCCCTATTTGCATCCCTTCCGCGCCGTGTACGCACTTTTTCAACGCCCTCAGGTTGGGGCATTTGACATATTATGCTATAATATAAACGGGGCACAACAACATTTCCGGATCCGCGCAGGGCAACTGCCGGCGGCAAGGCGAGGAGGTTCCATGCAAAGTCTGCGACAGGAAGAGGCAACGCTCCGCAGGAAGATGGTGGGGGTGCTGCTGCAGCACGCCCGCCGACGCGCCAACCGAACCGTCGAAGAGGTCGCCCAGGTTCTGGGGGTGACGCCCGCGGTGATCTCTGACTACGAATGGGGGCGGCGGGACATCTCGCTGGTCGAGCTGGAAATCCTCGCCCACCTCTATCGCGTGCCGGTGGCGTATTTCTGGAGCGAGGAGATCGCCGACGCGCGCCCGGATGGCCAACTGCCGGTCGCGGCGATTATGGGGTTGCGGCGGCGCATCATCGCCGTGCTTTTGCAGCAAGCGCGCATGGAGGCCGGCCGTTCGCGCGAGGAGCTGGCCCGGCTGCTGGACTGTCCGCCCACGCGCATCGCGGCCTATGAGGCGGCGGAACGGGACATCCCATTGGTCGAGCTGGAGGCCATGGCGCAATTCCTGGGCGTGCCGATGTCCTATTTCTTCGATCAGGGCATCCAGCCCGCCGACGAGCCGCTGCCCGACATGGAGGAGTTGCGCCAATTGGCCGAATTGCCCGCCGACGTGCGCCGCTTCATCATCAAGCCGGGCAATATCCTCTATCTGCGCGTCGCCATGCAGCTCAGCGCCCTGCCGGCCAGCACCCTGCGCCGCCTGGGCGAGGGCCTGCTGGACATCACGTACTGAGAGGACACGATGGACGACTGGAAAAAGCTCCACGCAGAAGGCATTCAGCATTACCGCGCCAAACGCTACGCCGCTGCCGCTCAAAGCTTCGAAGCCGCGCGCAGCGCCGCCGAACAGGCCGGCGAACGCCACCACTTGGCCGAGGTGCTCAACGACCTGGGCGTGGCACGCCGCGAGCTGGGCGAGTGGGATGCCGCACAGCAGGCGCTGGAAACGGCCTATGCCCTGTTCGACGAGCTCCAAGACACACGCGGACAGGCCCAGACACTGGGCAATCTGGCCAGCGTGCACGAAGGGCGCGGCGACTACGCCGCAGCGGCGGAGGCCTATCGCAAGTCGGCCCAGATGTTCGAAGCCCTGGGCGAGCACGAGCTGGCGATGTACACCCGACAGGCATTGAGCCGCCTGCACCTCGAACACAAGCAATGGCTGACCGCCATCGCCGCCTATGAGGAGGGCATTGAGGCAATGCCAGACCACTCGCTCAAAAAGAAGGTGTTACGGCAACTCATGCAGTTGCCCGGCCGCTGGTTGCTTGGCGGCCGGTGAACACGGTCTCTGAGCCCTATGGGTCGGAACATGGTTGTGGCGCATCATTTTTCGGGTCGGGTAAGGAGAGAGGCAAACCGTGCAGATCACACAACGTGCGGTGGATGAACAGACCATAGTGATCGCCCTGGATGGTGTGCTCAACGCCTCGACGGCGGATCAGCTGAAGCAGACGTTCCACCAAATCGCCGAGGCGGGCGTGCGCACGGTCGTGTTGGACATGAGCAAGGTGCACTTCATTGACAGCGCCGGCCTGGCGGCGTTGATCGCCGGCAGCAAGCTGTTGGGTGGGGGCAACCAATGTCTGCAGCTGGCCAACCTGCAACCCCAGGCGCAGATGTTGTTCAAGCTCACCATGTTCGACAAGGTGTTTGGCGTCCACGCCGATGTGGCGAGCGCACTGAAAGCGTGCCGGCGTTGAGCGTGGTCTGAAATCCATATAAAGAACACTGTAGCCGTTGAGAGGGCGCAGTCAATGCCGGGCAGGCCCCCGGATGAGACCGGGAAGGCCTGCCCGGCTGCGTTAGGAGGAGGAGCGATGAACTACTGCCGCTTGTCCTTGTGCTTGATCGCAGCGTGCGCCGCGGCCAGGCGCGCCACCGGCACGCGGAAGGGCGAGCAGCTCACATAGTTCTGGTTGATCAGGTGGCAGAACTCGATCGACTCGGGATCGCCACCGTGCTCGCCACAGATGCCCACCTCCAGGTCGGGACGCGTGGCGCGGCCTTTCTCCACGGCCATGCGCATCAGCTCACCCACACCCGCGCGGTCGAGCGTCTGGAAGGGGTTCTTGGGCAGGATGCCCATCTCGACGTACTGCAGCAGGAAGCGCGCTTCGGCGTCGTCACGCGAGTAACCGAAGGTCATCTGGGTCAGGTCGTTGGTGCCGAAGGAGAAGAACTGGGCCACGCTGGCGATCTCATCCGCCGTGATGGCCGCGCGCGGCACCTCGATCATCGTGCCGAACTTGTACTCGACCGTGATGCCCTTCTCCCGCATCACCTCTTGAGCGATGGCCTCCAGCTGGGGCTGGATCACCTTCAGCTCGTTCACGTGACCGGCCAGCGGGATCATCACCTCCGGCTTGACCACCACACCCTGCTTGGCCATGTTGCACGCCGCCTCGAAGATGGCGCGCACCTGCATCTTGACGATGCCGGGCATAACGATGCTGAGACGGATGCCGCGCAGGCCCATCATGGGGTTGCTCTCGTGCATGCTCTCGACGGCGGCAAGCAGCGCCTCTTTTTCAGCCAGCCCCTCGGTGATGCCCTTGACGCGCATCTCGATGACTTCCTCCAGGAGCTGGCGTTCGCTGGGCATGAACTCATGCAGCGGCGGGTCAATCAGGCGGATGATCACAGGCAGCCCGTCCATCGCCTTGAAGATGCCCTCGAAGTCGCTGCGCTGGAAGGGCAACAGCTCGTCCAACGCCTTCTCGCGCTCCTCTTCCGTCTTCGCCAGGATCATGCGTTGCACGATGGGCAGTCGCTCGGGCTCGAAGAACATGTGCTCCGTACGGCACAAACCGATGCCCTCGGCACCATAGGCCCGCGCGCGCAGGGCATCCTTAGGATAGTCGGCATTGGCCCACACCTGCAGCTTGCGGAACTCGTCCGCCCAGGAGAGCAGGGTCAGCAGCTCGGTCTGCTCCTCGAAGCGCGGCGTGATCGTCGGGATCTCGCCCAGGAAGGCTTCACCGGTGGCGCCGTCAATGGAGATGAACTCACCTTCCTTCACCACGACGCCGTTCGCATTCATCTGGCGCCGCTCCAGGTCAATCACCAGATCACTGGCACCGACCACGCAGGGCTTGCCGAACTGACGTGCCACCACGGCGGCATGGCTGGTGGCGCCACCCTCGCTGGTCAGGATGCCTCGGGCGGCGATCATGCCGTGGACATCATCCGGCTTGGTGAACGGACGCACCATGATCACGGGCTTGCCCGCCTTGCCCCACTGCTCGGCCAGGTCGGCATCGAAGGCCACCATTCCCACCGCGGCACCGGGCGAGGCGTTCACACCCTTGGCCAGCAGCTTGCCATCCCGCATCGCCTGCTTCTTCGCTTCGGGGTCGAACTGGGGGTGCATCAGGGTGTCCACGTCCGACGGCTTGACGCGCATCACCGCTTGTTCCTTGGTGATGAGCCCCTCGTTGGCCATGTCCACTGCAATCTTGACCGCCGCTTTGGCGGTGCGCTTGCCGTCGCGTGTCTGCAGCATCCACAGCTTGCCGCGCTCGATGGTGAACTCGACATCCTGCATATCCTTGTAATGCCGCTCCAGCTTCTGGCAGATGTCGAGGAACTGACGATACGTCTCGGGCATCTCCTTCTCCAGCTCGGAGATGGGCTTGGTGTTGCGGATGCCCGCTACCACGTCCTCACCCTGAGCGTTGAGTAGGTAATCACCGTACAGTTGCTTCTCGCCGGTCGAAGGATTGCGGGTGAAGGCCACGCCGGTGCCCGAATCCCACCCCATGTTGCCGAAGACCATCGTCACAATGTTCACCGCGGTGCCCAGGTTGTGGGGGATGCCGGTGGCATTGCGATAGTCCACAGCGCGTTTGCCGTTCCAGCTCTTGAAGACCGCCTCGGTGGCCAGGCGCAGCTGCTCATAGGGATCCTGCGGGAAGTCGCGCCCGATCTCCCGCTTGACGATTTGCTTGAAGGTCTCGGTCAGCTCCTTCCAATCCTCGGCGGTCAGATCGGTGTCCGACTTGACGCCGCGCTTGCGCTTGAGCGCGTCGAGCGCCTCCTCAAAGGGTTCATCGGGGATGCCGAGCACCACGCTGCCGAACATCTGGATCAGGCGGCGATAGGCATCGTAGACGAAACGCGCATCGCCGGTCAGCTGGACCATGCCGGCCGCCGTCTCGTCGTTCATGCCGATGTTGAGCACGGTGTCCATCATACCGGGCATCGAAAATTTAGCGCCCGAGCGACATGAGACCAGCAGCGGATTGTTGGGGTCACCGAACTTCTTGCCGGTCTTCTCCTCGAGCGCCTTCATCGCGGCCAATTCCTGCTCCCACATGCCTTCGGGGAACTTTTCGCCGGCTGCGAGATAGGCATTACACGCCTCAGTGGTGACGGTGAAGCCAGGAGGCACCGGCACGCCGATGCGCCACATCTCGGCCAGGTTTGCACCTTTGCCACCCAATAAGGCTTTCACATTGTCCCAACTGCCGCCGACGAGCTGTTCTACCTCATCGACATCCTCATACAGATAAACCCACTTCTTAGTCATTGACAACTGCCTCCTTCCAGGAAGAGTTCGAATGATGTGCTTTACACACAACACACCCCCTAAACGGCCCACAACGGCGTAGGGGGTGTTGGGAATCAAAGTGGCATTATAACCGCAGATGCCCACGAATGCAAAAATTCTCGCCCCAACCGTCGCAGCACAAAAAAGAGGCAGCTGGATTCGGCAGCTGCCTCTTGGGGGGTCGCTTCCCCGCGTCTATTTCTTTTCCTCGATCGGGCCACTGGGCCCGCTCTTGAGGTAGAGCTCTTGCCAAATGGGGTCGAAGAGCTTATAGAGCTCCTCATCGTACGCCAGCATGCCCTCGTAGTACTGGCCATCCATCAGCGCCTCGGCAGCGTTCTCATCCTCCGGCTCCGGCTTGTACGTGTCGATCAGCCGCCGCCCCACATCGTAGTGGTCGCGGAGGGAGCAGGGCACCAGCCAGTTGCCGTGCTCCTCCGGCTTGCGCTTGGCCAGGCCGTATTCGGCCTGCCATTCACGGATGGCGCGGAAGTAGGGCACATCGTAGATGTCGTCCAGCGTGCCGCCGTTCTGATAGATCTCCTTGATATTGCCTGCCGAGTAGGGCACAAACACGCATGGCATCATCTTGCCGTTCCAGTCAATGTACATATAGCCGCTGGAGCGCGCGCCGGCGATGCACCCATCCGAGGCGGTGCCGCAGTTCCAGAAGTCCGCGATCATGATCTGCTTCTCGCGCACGATCTCCCATGTGCGCTGCCACATCCAGACGCGCTGTTCCGGCCGCGGCAGCAGGTCCAGGGTGTAGCTGCGACCGATAGGCATATACTGGAAGAGCCAGGCATAAATCACCTGCTGTTCGTTGAAGAAGAAGTCAATGAATTCGTCGGAGAGGATCTCCTCGGCGTTGTGGCAGGTGGCGGTAAGGGAGATGCCATACGGCACGCCCACCTTGCGCAGGTGCTCCATCGCCTTGAGGATGCGCTGGAAGGTGCCTTTGCCGCGGCGCTCGTCGGTGCGCTCCTCGAACCCTTCGACGGAGATGTTGGGGATGAGGTTGCCTGCCTCAGCCATGCGCTCGGCCATGCGCTCGTCAATCAATGTGCCGTTGGTATACATTTGGAAGAAGCAGTTGTCATGGCGTTTGACGAAGTCGATCAGGTCATAGCCGTTGGAGCGATAGGCGAGCGGTTCGCCGCCGGAGATGGTGATGAAGCGCAGACCCCACTGCCGCTTGGCATCGTCCACCACGCGGTTGAAGGTCTCCCAGTCGAGCGTCTCGGCATTGCCGGGCGAACAGGCGGCATAACACCCGATGCATTTCAGGTTGCACACTTTGGTGGGGCTGATCACCATCGTCACCGGCGGGTTGGTGCCGTGCTTCTTGATGAATTCTTCAGTGGCCACGCGGGCTGAATCGTCCGCATCCAGCACCGTGTTTTTCAGGAATACTTCGAGCAGCCGATGCAAGACGTGCCGCGAGATTTGCTTGCGGGCAAGCGCCCGTTCCGCCGAGCGAATGAGCGCCCGCGCCAGATCAATCTTGTCCTGGGTCACCTGACGCGGCCGCGCCGGATCCGCCAAGGCCTCAATCTGGGAGAGCAGACGCTTCTCCAACTCACGCATGATGATCGGCCGCAATGTGTCACTGAGGAGCGCTTGCTCTGCGATGGATGACGTGAAATCAAAACCTGCCTGGGTCAAACGTTGCATCAAAGCCTTCCGCGAGAACATCTAACCACCTCCTTGGAAATTGTGAAGCTGCATTGCCAGCTCAAGAATCTAGACCGCCTGAAACACTCCCAACCGTAAAACTGCACTATACCGCACGACAAACCATGGATTTATAGGTCATTTTCCTTTCGCCCTCGCCTGTCCCTCACCTCCGCTTGGCCTGTTCCCACAAGATGTTATGCCTCTTCACTTTTATAACACCATAACCGGCCAATCAGCTCATCGGATGCGCATTTTTTTGGTTTCTTTCCCCTAATTGGAAGGGGTGGGCGGCTGCCCTGGGGTGACCGGCGTCGGGGTGGGGGTGGGTGGCTGCGCCAGGAAATCCTCCCGTTTCTTGCCCGCCAAGGTGTTGCCGAAGAACTCGTTGACGCGCACGAAATAGGGCGATTCGGAAGAACGCAGCACATAATAATAACGCTTCTCTCCCTCCGGCGAGCGCGGCTCTTCCTCCAATTTGGCGCCGAGGGTGAGCGTGTAGCGCTTCTCCTGCTCGCCCTCCTTCGTCCGCAACGTGACCACCGCCTGGGGTTCGGCAATGCCATACTGCTCTTGTTCGCTCTTGCCCAACGGCCCCACCATGCGCACCGAAGTCACCTGGAAGAGCAAGTCTTGGACGTCGCCTTGCTCCAGCTTTTCGTCCGGCGCCAGCCCCTGCATCGTCCATTCGCCCTCCGCATCGGGGCGCTCGAACTCAAACGTTCCATGGGCATTCTGCAGCGTGATGCCGAGCGTGGCGGTCTGCGGCACGGTGAAGAACAGCGTCTCCACCCAGTTCGACTCGGTGGCGCTCACATCCCAGCTGAGCACTTCACCGGTCAGGTAGACTTCCTTCTGATCGCCGGCGCGCACATGGGTGGCACCGCCCCCGCCGGAAGTGCCCAGATACACCGTGCGCGTGCTGCCATCTTGCATTTGGATCTCGATCTTGCGGTTGAAGTCGTCCGCCGCCACCTGGAGCTGACGATGGCTGCCCTCGGTCTGGGCGATGAGACGAGTGGTGCGGATCCTTTCCAGCTTGGCCAGCAGGTCGGTCACCCGCGTGCTGACCACCGGATAATTATCACGCTGGGGCAGCACCCAATCCTGCTCTTCTTTCGCCAGCGCCACGGTATTGCCATCGCGGTCGGTGATGGTCAGGCCAACCACCGCTTCCGGCTTGAAGTCAGCCAGGAGTGGCGCTGCCTGGCTGCCCGAAGCCATCCCACGCGGCCAGAAGACCACGATGGCAATGACCACCTGCAGAGCGAGAACACCGGCCAGGATCTGATTCCGTCGTGTCCACATGGCATTCCTCCATTACCACGCCTGTCCTCTGGGCAGTCAGCGGCCCAGCGGTCGAGATTCCGTAACCTGACGCGGCAACAGCGCGATGGGCTGCTCGCTGCGTCGGCGCACGCGCCAGAGGATGGCGATGCCCACCAGCCCCAGCAACGCCACGAGGTAATTGAGCACCTCCCAGAACGACTGCTGGCTCTCCGTCAGCGGCATCAGCAGGCGCGACACAGTGCCGCGCGAACGGATGTTGAGCAACTCGAGATCTTCTACCGACCAGTCCACGCAGTTCTGGGCAAACTGCAAACTGTTCAGGTAACGGTCGCCCGAAAGCATCGCCGAGATGTCGAAGACGATGTCGTTGAGGAATTCGGCGCTGCCGATCACGATCAGGCGCGCCGTCTCGGGCGACTGCTCGATGGTGCCGAAGGTGGGTTGCTCCGGTTGCTGCGGTTGCATCTGCAGCTGGGTGGTGTCGGTCGGCACACCGGTCGCCTCTAACGGGGAAGGTTTGCCCTTGAAATAGCTCTCGAAGCGGCCCTGGATGGCCACCGCCAACACGCGTGAACCCTGTTCGCCCTCCACCGGGAAGCCCACTTCGGGATAGGTTTGCAGGTCGGGCTGGATGTTGATGTCCGTGCGCAGCCAGGATGCCGGGCTGGAGCGCAGCAACACCGTCACCTGTCGTCCGGCGTTTTTCGATTCGTCCAGCGTGAGCGGCGATGCCCAGTTGAGCGTCACCGCCGGCAGGCTGGCAAGGATGGGGCTCTGGCGATCCATCCCGCTGGGGCGGATGTCCACGAAGAAGGGATAGTTGATCGCCTGGATCTCGCGGATCTGCAACCCACCCAGGTTGCGCTCGACCTGCACTGGGAACGGCTCGTTCTGCAAGTCCAACACGAGCGACTTTTCCACCGTGATGCCATAGGTGGCGAGCATATCGGCCAGCCCGTCCTTGACCTCCTGCACCCCCAGGTTGCCGGAGAAGGGATCCGGATTGAGGATGTAGTTGCCGGCGGCGAGGATGACTGAGCCGCCGCGCATCAGATACTGGTCAATGGCGTAACGTTCTTTATCGGTCATCCCCTGCGGCGCGATCACGAACAGGACGTCGATGTCGGGCGGCACCTGGCCGGTGCTCAAATCGAGGCGCCGCACCTGGTATTCCTGCTGTAACTGGTTGATGATCGAGTTATATTGCTTAAACGAGGGCATCGGTTGCCCAAACATATTCTGTCGCGGGACATCGGGTGGCGTCCACACGCCGACCACCTTGAGAAAACCGCGGGCGCCGCGTTTCAGGGCCGCTTCAATGGCGCTGCGGAGCGTCGCTTCGCTCATGTCGCCACTGGGATAGAGCAGCTGCTTGTTGCCCTCCACCTGCAACACCATGTGCAGGTAGTACGTCTGGTCGGAGAAGAGGGATACCGCGATGGGCTGCAAGCCGAACTGTTCCACCATCGTCTGGCGGGTGACCTTGCTCCCCGGCGCATCCAGGTCCACCGTTTCGAAGACGAACTTGCCGTTGGCGCGTTGTTGAATCTGCTCGGCCACCTTTTGGATGATCTGCGGGGCTTCCCGCAAGCCGGCCGGCAACGTTTGGGAAGTGATATACAAGGTGAGCGTGGCCGGCTGTTGCAAAGAGGCCAGCACGGCATCGAGGCTCTGGAAGCCGGAGACGACCCGCTTGACGGCGCGCGTCAGGTCATACTCCAGGTTGCGCAGGCGCACCTCCGGCATGCCAGTGCGCGACGGCTGGATCTCGATCAGGTCGCGGAAGTTGAGCGTCTCGTATTTGTCGCCGTAGCGCACCAGGATGTCGAAATAGGCGTTCACCACCGAGGCGCCGTAGCGGTCGGCGATCTGCAGCGGCGTCGGCTGGATGCCATAGGTCTGCACCGCTTCGTTGCCCTTCTCCGGATCCTTGAGCGGATCCACGATCTCGACCGTCACCCTGCCGTTGGAAGCAATACGATACTCCTCGAGCATATCCCGAATGGCCGGCACCAGCGGGGCCAACAGCGGGTGGGTGCGCTCGCTGAAGTAGCCACGCATCAGGAGCGGCTCTTCCAGGGTATTCAAAAGGGCGAGCGTCGTGGGCGACAAGCTGTATTCGCGTTGCGCGGTCAGATCGAGGCGCGCCGCCTTGAGCGGATAGAGCCAGATGTTGAGCACTCCCAGGTTGAGCGCGACCAGCACGGCGGTGAGCAGCATGGTCTGGCGGTAGGTGCGCGTCTGGGCGCCGCGGCTCCAGCGCAAGCTGTCCAACGAGATCACGTTGAGCATCAGGAAGAGACCACAAAGCGACAGGTAATACACCAGGTCGCGCAGGTCGATCACCCCGCGCTGGATGCTCTCGAAGCGGCTGCCCGAGCCGATGGCGCGCATCACCTCGGCCACGCGATCGCCGAAGAAAGCGGTCACCCCCGGCGAACCGACCAGGTAGAACAACCCGCCCATCACCACGGTCATCAACAGGGCGACGATCTGGTTGTTGGTGCGCGACGAGATGAAGAGGCCGATCGCCACATAGGCGGCGGCCATCAGGATGGCCGCCAAATAGCCGCCGAAAACCGGCCCCCAGTCGAGATCGCCCAGCAGGGCGACGGTGATGGGCAAGAAGAAGGTCAACGCCAACGCGACGACGACGAGCCCCATCGCCGCCAGGAATTTGCCCAACACCAGCTGCACCTGGCGCGCCGGCAGCGTCAACAGAATCTCCAGCGTGCCGGTCTGCTGTTCCTCACTCCACTGCCGCATGGTGAGCGCGGCAACCAGGAAGATGGTCAGGATGGGCATCCAGCGGAAGAGCGGACGCACGTCGGCCACGCCACGCGAGAAGAAGGCATCGGCCCAGAAGAAGGTGAAGAGCGTCGCCGCCAGGAAGGCGCCCACGAAGATCAGCGCCATCGGCGAACCGAAATAGCTGTGCAGCTCTTTGCGCGTGATCGCGAGAATCTGTCTCATAGCACTTCCACCCCCATCGCCAGCTGGTTGAAGACGGTCTCCAGGGTGCGCACATCGGGGCGGATCTCGCGCACCGGCCAGCCCTGCTCCCGCGCGAGGTCATAAACCGCGGGGCACAGATCCACACCTGCCCCTCCGCGCACGCGGTAGGTGGGGTAGCCATCGCTGCCCGGCACAATCTCCACCGCATCCACCCCATCCAGGCTGGCCAGCGCTTGTTGCACCCCATCCACCGCGCGGCGCAGCACCAGGACGGCGCCGCCGGTGGCAGCTAAATCGGCCAGACGGGCATCCGCCTTCACCTGGCCGTTCATGATGATGATCACCCGATCGCACACCGCTTCCACCTCCGACAGGATGTGCGAGGAGAAGAGGATGGTGCTTTCCTTCGCCAGCCGCCGGATCAAATGTCGAATCTCGATGATTTGGGTGGGGTCTAAACCAATGGTGGGCTCATCCAGGATGAGCAGCTTGGGGCGATGTAAGATCGCCTGTGCCAATCCAACGCGCTGACGGTAGCCCTTGCTCAGCTCGCCGATCGGGCGCGTCAGGTGATCCGCCAGGCCGGTGGCATAGATCGCCTCCGAGAGGTACGCGGGCTGCGCTTCCTCCGGGATCATGCGCAAATCGGCCATCATTTTGAGATAGGCCTGCACCGACAGGTCATTGTAGAGCGGGGCGTTTTCGGGCAGATAGCCGATGCGCGCCTGTACCTCGCGGGTATGGCGCAACACATCCAGGCCATCCACCGTGACCGTGCCGCTGTCCGGCTGCAGGTAACCGGTCAGGATGCGGATCGTGGTGGACTTGCCGGCGCCGTTCGGCCCCAGCAACCCGACCACCTCGTGGGGCGCCACGCGAAAGCTGATGCCGCGTAACGCTTCAATCGGCCCGAACGATTTGGTAACGTCAACTACTTCGATCATCAGCTGCCTCCTGAGACAGGATAGCTTGCCACGAAACCACTATTATACGCGCGCACACAAACTTAGGGAAATGAAAAGGGGGCGATGGGGTGCGTTTCATTTGGCCCCCCAATTGAAATACCCGCGCCCTTCCGCCCATCTTGCACAGCCATCCAATGCCGCATATCATAGACGCTGCATCTGTCCGAGAGAGGAGCCTGTTGATGGCCGAGTTCTTGCCCGAACCGTTCCGCATCAAGGTGGTGGAGCCGATCAAGCAGACTTCACGCGAAGAACGCGCGCGCATTCTCGAAACCGCCGGTTACAACCTGTTCAATGTGCCGGCGGAGGAGGTGTACATCGACTTGCTGACCGACTCGGGCACCGGCGCGATGAGCCAGGAGCAGTGGGCCGGCATGATGTTGGGCGATGAAAGCTACGCCGGCTGCCGCAACTACTACCACCTGCAAGAGACCATCCGGGGCATCTTTGGCTTTCGCTACTTCCTGCCGACGCATCAGGGGCGCGGTGCGGAGAACATCCTGTTCAGCGTGTTGGTCAAGCCGGGCCAGCACGTGCCGAATAACATGCACTTCGACACCACGATGGGCAACATCCTGGCACGCGGCGGCCGGCCGAGCAACCACGTCATCGCCACCGGCCACGATCCGACGGCATGGCATCCCTTCAAGGGCAACATGGACATCGCCGCGCTGGAATCTTTCATCCGCCAGGTGGGGGCGCAGAACATCCCGCTCGGCATGATCACCATCACCAACAATTCGGGCGGCGGTCAGCCGGTCTCGATGGAAAACATCCGCCAGACCGCCGCGGTTTATCACCGCTATGGCATCCCCTTCTTCATCGATGCCTGTCGCTACGCCGAGAACGCTTATTTTATCAAACAGCGCGAGCCAAGCTATGCCGACAAGAGCCTGCTCGAGATCGCGCGCGAGATGTTCTCCTATGCCGACGGCTGCACGATGAGCGCCAAGAAGGACGGCCTGGTGAACATCGGCGGCTTCCTGGCGATGAACGATGAGGCGTTGTATCAGCAAGCGGCGCAAGAGCTGACGCTGCGCGAGGGTTTTCCCACCTATGGCGGGCTGGCCGGCCGCGACCTGGAGGCGATGGCGCGCGGCCTGTGGGAGGGGCTGGACGAAGCCTACCTCCACTACCGCATCGCCCAGACCCACTACCTGGCCGACCGATTGCGCGCGCACGGCATCCCGATTTTCGAACCACCCGGCGGCCACGCCGTCTACGTGGACGCGCGGCGCTTCGTGCCGCACATCCCGGCGGCGCAATTCCCGGCGCAATCCCTGTGTGTCGCGCTTTATCTCGAAGGTGGCATCCGCACTGCCGAGATCGGTGGCGTGGCCTTCGCCCAGCGCGATCCCGAGACGGGCGAGTGGGTGTATCCGCCCCTCGAGCTGGTGCGGCTGACGTTGCCGCGGCGCGTCTACACGCAGAGCCATTTGGACTACGTCGTGCGCGTGTTGGCGACGCTGTGGCAGAAACGCGATCAGGTGCGTGGGCTACAGATCGTCTATCAGACCCCTTACCTGCGTCACTTCACCGCGCGCTTTGCGTTGGTAGGAGGATAATATCGCAATGAATGGCCTCCGGTTAGTATCCGAATACTCGCCCGAAGCGGACCTGGTTCTATACGAGGGTGATTGTCTGGATCTGCTGGCCACATTGCCCGATGGGTTGGTCAAGCTGGTGGTCACCTCGCCGCCCTACAATTTGGGGAAGCCGTATGAGAGTCGCCTGCGTTTGAAGGAATATCTCCAGCAGCAACGGCGCGTGATTGAGCAATGCGTGCGTGTGCTTGACCCACGCGGGAGCATCTGTTGGCAAGTGGGCAACTATGTCGAGAACGGCGAAATTCTGCCACTCGATATTGTGCTGTACCCCATCTTTGCCGATTTGGGACTGCATCTACGCAACCGCATTGTATGGCACTTCGGGCATGGCCTCCACGCCTCAAGACGTTTTTCAGGGCGCTATGAGGTGATCCTGTGGTTCACCAAGGGAGACCAGTATACTTTCAATCTGGATGCAGTGCGAGTGCCTCAGAAGTATCCCCACAAGAAACATTTTAAAGGCCCTCGCAAGGGTGAGCTATCCGGTCATCCGTTGGGCAAGAACCCTTCCGATGTGTGGGAGATCCCCAACGTGAAGGCTAACCACGTCGAAAAGACGATCCACCCTTGTCAGTTCCCGGTCGAACTGGTAGAGCGGCTAGTACTGGCACTTACCGACGCGGGAGACTGGGTGCTGGATCCTTTCATCGGGGTGGGCTCCACCGCGATTGCGGCGTTGATGCATCGGCGCAGGGCAATTGGCGCTGAGATTAAACCTGAATATATAGCAATAGCCAGGGAACGTGTTCGTCTAGCTGAAGAAGGACGACTGCGCATCCGGCCGATGAGCCGCCCTGTGTATGACCCAGATACTCCAGGGCACAATGTTCCGCCTCGCATCGTGAGCCTCAGGTTTACCCAGCGAGAGTTGGCGTTGTCGGAACCTTCAGGTGAGTATGAGCCCCGGGAGAGCGAGGCATGAGAATCGTGTACGAGTACTCGCACCTGGGAGGACTCGAGATCCTGATGGTGCGTTATCCTGACCATCTCAAGGAGGTCCTGGAGGTCATTCGGGATGTGAAGCCGACCCGTTCCAAGATCAGTCGCGAGAAGAGCACAGCAGGCAAGAAGCTTTATTCACCCATTGAGATGAATCGACAGTTCAGGGAAGGCTTTGCAGCCAGAGGATATCACGAAATAAGGGATGTATACACTATCACATTGCCTGGCAGCTCTACCAGGATCCCAGGGGCATTCAAACAAATTGACTTTGTCAAAGGTCGTGTCCTGGTCGAGGTGCAATTTGGCAAGTATGCTTTTATGTTCTACGACATGGCAAAGTTCCAGTATTTCTTCAACGAGAACAAGGCGGATGTCGGAGTGGAGATCGTGCCATGCCACGCTTTACACAGAGAAATGTCAACCGGTGTGTCGTATGGGGAACAACTCGTGTATGACATCGAGCGTCTGCGGCGACACTTCCCGGCAGTGCCGGTGTATGTGCTCCTCGTAGATGTTGACGTCACAGAGGAGATGGAAGCGTGTAATCATGGAACAACCTGAAAGCCGATTGCCCGAATGGGATACGAGCGAGCTGGCGCCCGCCGAGCCGGGCAGCTACGTGTTGGTGATGCGGTTGGAACGGCCGGTCAAAATCACCATCGGCCGACTGGGCACGTGGGAGTTCGAACCCGGCTACTATGCCTACGCCGGCAGCGCGCTGGGCCCCGGTGGCCTGGCGGCGCGATTGAGCCATCACACGCGCCCCGAGAAGGTGATGCAGTGGCACATTGACTACCTCCTCGCCCACGCCGAGCTGGTGGAGATCTGGTATGCGGTGGATAACAAGCGCAAGGAATGCATCTGGGCCTCGGCATTGCGTACCATCCCCGGCAGCAAGGTGCCGGTGCCCAGCTTTGGCGCGTCCGACTGCCGTTGCCTGACCCATCTCGTTTACTTCAGCGAGCAGCCCACCTTTAGCAGCTTCGCACGTGCACTTTCCGACCTGGAGTTCTAGTGAAAGTCCTGCTGCTCTCAAAAGCTTGTGTCGTCGGCGCCTATCAGAAGAAGCTGGAAGAAATCGCCCGCCATCCCGATGTGCAGCTGACGGCCGTGGTGCCGCCCGAATGGCGCGATGAACGCGGCACGCTGCGCCTGGAACGCGCCTATCTGGACGGCTACGAGCTGCGCGTCGAGCCGATCGCGTTCAACGGCCACTTCCATCTGCACTACTACCCCGGCCTGGGCCGCCTGATGCGCAGCCTGCAACCCGATGTGGTGCACATCGAGGAGGAGCCCTACAATCTGGCCACCTTCCTCGCGCTGCGGCAGGCACGTCAGATCGGGGCGCACACGGTGGTGTTCAGCTGGCAGAATCTCCGTCGGCTTTATCCGCCGCCCTTCAGCCTGATGGAACGGTACGTATTGCGCCACACCGACACCCTGCTGGTGGGCAACAGCGAGGGCCTGGCGGTGTGGCGGGCGAAGGGGTATCGCGGGCCGATCGAGGTCATCCCCCAGTTCGGAGTCGACCCAGACCTCTTCACCCCGCTCAACCGCCCGGTGCGCCAGGGCAAGCCCAGCGTGTTGCTGCGGCGCAGCGCGCGGCGGCCCTCACGCGGTGAGGTGGTCATCGGCTACATCGGCCGCCTGGTGCCGGAGAAGGGGGTGGATGTGCTGTTGGAGGCAGTCTATCCGCTGCGCGGCCCATGGGAGTTGCGCATCCTGGGCAGCGGCCCGGATGAGGAACGATTGGCGAAGATGGCCCAGTGGCTGGGCATTGCCCCGCGCGTCACCTTCGACCGCCCGCTTCCCTCCACCCAGCTGCCCTATTACTACAGTGGCCTGGATGTGTTGGTGCTTCCCTCGCGCACGCAGGCGAATTGGAAAGAGCAGTTCGGGCGCGTGTTGATCGAGGCGATGGCGTGCCAGGTGGTCGTCGTGGGGGCACGCAGCGGCGCCATCCCCGAAGTCATCGGCGACGCCGGCCTGACCTTCAAAGAAGGCGACCCATTCGACCTGCGCGCTCAGTTGCAGCGGTTGCTCGATGACGCTGCCCTGCGCGAGGAGCTGGCACTACGTGGGCGCCAGCGCGTGCTGGAACACTACACCCAGGCGAGCATCGCGGCGCGCACCGTGGCGGTCTACCGTCGCCTCATGGCCTCGATGCAGGCAGAGCGCGCAGGAATGCCCGAAGCTCGATCGCCCGACGACGCCCCCGCGCCCGTCGCAGAAGCATCGTCCGCCGTTCCCATCCAAAGCGATGAGGCGTGAGAGACCCCCTCACAAAGCTTCCAGCCCGTGCGCTTCCAGCAGCTCCGGTTGCGCCAGCAACTCGGCCGTCGGGCCATCGGCCACAATACGCCCCTCGTCCATGATGACCATGCGCGGGAACAGCTCGCGCACCATGAGCATGTCATGGGTGGAGGCCAACATAGTGATCGGAAGGCTGCGCAACAGGTTGATCAGCCCACGGCGCGCACGGGGGTCGAGGCCGGCGCTGGGCTCGTCCAGGACGAGGATGTCCGGATGCATCGAAAGCACCGTGGCGATGGCGACGCGTTTCTTCTCCCCCATGCTGAGATGATACGACAACCGGTCGGCATAGTGCGCCATCCCCACCTGGGCCAGTGCCTGGGCCACCCGTCGCCGCACTTCATCTTCGGGCAGCCCCATGTGCAGCGGGCCGAAGGCGACATCTTCATACACGGTGGGTGAGAAGAGCTGGTCATCCGGATTCTGAAACACCAGGCCCACTCGCGCGCGGATGAACGGCAGGTTGGACGTCGTCACCGGCATGCCCATCACCCGCACGCTCCCCTGTCCACCGTTGAGCAGGCCGTTCAGATGGAGCAGCAAGGTGCTCTTGCCGGCGCCGTTCGGCCCCACCAGCGCCACCTTCTCACCACAGCGCACCTGCAGCGAGACACCGCGCAGCGCCACATGGCCATCGGGATAGGCGAAATGCAATCCCTCCACCTCCAGCGCCGGCGCATCCGGCGCCGCCCGGCTCCAGCCATCTCCACAACGCACCACCGGTTCATAGATAATCGGCATCGGCAATCACCCACCTAGCTCAGCGCACGCCCCAGCCATTGTAGCATTCCCAGCGCAGCGAGCGCCACCCCAAGCGCCAGCCAGTCCCGCCGGCGCATCCGATGCGGGTTGACGGTGACGTACTGACCACGGAATCCGCGGGCCAGCATGGCGCTATAAATGCGGTCGCTGCGTTCCAGGCTGCGCAGGAAAAGCTGACCGGCCATATTGCCGGCGATGCGCGCCCGCCAGAGCAAGGAGCCGCCCGCCTTGCCCTGCGCCGAAGCAGCACTGCGCGCCTGGCGGGCACGCAACAGCCGCGTGACCTCGTCCACCAGCACCGACAAATAGCGCACCATAAACGCGAGGATGGTCACCAGCAAGGTCGGCACGCGCAGGTGACGCAGCGCATGCAGCAGATCCGGAATACGCGTCGTGGCGACCAGCAGGATGGCCATCTGCACCGAGAGCCAGCTGCGCACCAGAACGCTACCAAAGCGCACCAGGCCGGCATCACTGGCGCGGATCTCCCAGCCGCCCAGCTGCAGGGTGAAAAGCGTCTGGCCGGGCAACGTAAAGACCAACGTGATCGCCACCAACGCAAAGGGAAGCGCCACCAGCGAGCGGCGCAGCACCCAACCCACCCCCAGCTGCGCGACGAGCGCAACGGCTAACACCATACACCAGACCAGGCCATAAGCCCCCCAGGCGCCATCCGGCAGCCACAGGACGGAAAAAATGCCCAGCAAGGTGACCACGACCTTGACGCGCGGGTCAAGGTCGTGGATGGAGCTTGGGCGATCGTGATAACGATCCAGCGTGTTAGGCAGCATCATGCGCCGGCGGAGGTTCTCTCATTCCAGCCCATACACGCCCGATTAAGCGGCCGCCGGCCGTTGCCGCAACAGACGTCCTACCGCGAAGGCCACCAGCGCCACCACCAATGCCCCGATCACTCCCGCCAGGATGGTCGAGAGAGGGGTCTCGCCCAGGAAGGGGATCACGTAGTCGGGCAACAGCTCATATGGTGGTGCGGCGGCGATCTCTTCGAAGCCCATGTCAATGGCAACGCGCTCCAGACCATCCGGATCGGCCGAGGCGATCGGCGACAGCACCGCGACGACCAGGGCGATCACCAGGCCCACCACCACCCAGCCGCGGCCGCCACCGGTGCGCACCGCCTCGACCGCCACCAGGTCAGGACGCACCTGCATCACAAACGCCAGCGCCGCCATGGTGATCAAACCTTCGCCGATGCCGATCAACACGTGCACCCCCAGCATCGCCGGCACCACCACCGCGAACGGCGACGTGCCGCTGAAGCCCAGCTGCAGGGCGGTGAACAAGGCCCCGGCCACGACCGACAGCCAGGCCAGCACACCGGCCGTGACCAGGCGCACCCCTCTGCTCCGGCGACCGGCCAGGCCGTGGTAGAGGCTGCCCAACGCAGCGGTCACCAGGCCCATATTGAAGACGTTGGCGCCCATCACCAGCAAGCCACCGTCCTGGAAGAACAAGCCTTGCACGATGATCACACACGCCATCACCAGCATGCCGGCCCACGGCCCCAACATCACCGCCGCCAGCACGCCCCCCAGCAGATGCCCCGAGGTGCCGCCCGCGATCGGAAAATTGATCATCTGGGCAGCAAAGATAAAAGCCGCCATCACCCCCATCAACGGGATCTGGCGCTCGCCCAGCTGCTGCTGCGTCTTGCGGATGGCGACCAGCAGCAACACCACCGTGATGGCCCAGAAGACCAGCGCCACCGGCAGGCTCAGAAACCCATCGGGAATGTGCAACCGGGGCACCACGATCTCGTCCCAGAGACGGGTAAGCAGCGCGACGTTCATACCATCCTCCTTTCGGTCACCTCCCAAAGCTCTTATTGCAATTAATTGCAATAAAGGAATGTATCACATCTCCGATAAGGTGTCAAAACCTCAGCCTCCTGCAAGCGGCAAAAGCGAGGACGCGCGCGGGTCGTGGCGGCGGCGATTCCGGCGCGCACGCACCCCACTGGAGGTAGCATAACAGTAGACACACCCCATGGTGCAGGTGTCGTACATGCCGATGTCCTTGCTCACGACACACCCACATGCCGCGCGCTGGCCCGGGTCTTTCTGCGCCGTCACCTGGATGCCGAAGACCTGGCGGATGAGCGCATCATCCACGCACTTGCCCGGACGGACGCCACAGGCGCGCAGGTCTGCCTCCTCCGCACAGCTCACCAGCTCCATCCCATGCGCGCGGGCGATGTCCGCCAGATCGGACAGCAGCGCCAGAAACCGCGGGTCGGCGGCGTCGGGAATGGCGATCGGCACGCCCTGCGCCTCCAGGGTGTGGATGCGCCGCGTCGTCTTGCGATAGCCGGTGCAGCGGCTGACCACGCAGCGGCCGGTGTAGCTCTGGAGCGCCGCCGCGATGCGCGCGAAGTTGCGCCGATGGAAGTCGGCATCGCACACGGGGCTGAAGAGGATGGGATCGTAACGCCAGATCACGCGCGCGGCGCCGATGCGCCGGGCGAGCTGCTGGAACGTGGCGATGGCCACCTCCACAGGGGGCGCGCCCGCATCCAGCACGCGGGGGTAACCCAACACCGTGTACTGAAAATAGTACCGATAACCGAAACGGTCCAGCACGTCGAGATAAGGCAGCAGCGGGCGCGCGTGGCGCGTCCAGAAGACGATCACTTCCACGTCCTCCGGCCGCAACGACACCGTGCTGACATGCCGGGGGTTGAACGGATTGGGCACGTGACAGAAGCCGGCATGGATGCGCCGGATGAACCACTCCGCATAGAGGGCCGGGATATCCGTGCGTCGGCTGGCACTGATGATCATCGCGCCTCACAGGTGGGCGAGGTAATCGCGCAACAAGGCCAAGGCAGCCTGGGCGGAGCGGGCCTTGTTCGCCGCGCGGTCACCCTTCCAGACGTGGCGGCGACAGATCTGGCGATCGGGTGCGTCCAGCGCGATGTACACCAGCCCCACCGGCTTCTCCGGCGTGCCTCCGCCTGGTCCGGCGATGCCCGTCACCGCCAGGGCCACATCGGCGCCCAGCAGCCGGCGCACGCCGGCCGCCATCTCGCGCGCCGTCGCCTCGCTCACGGCGCCGTGCTGCAGCAGGGTGCCGGGACGCACGCCCAGCAGCTGCGCTTTGGCCTGATTCGAATAGGCCACCACACCCCCCAGAAAGTAGTCCGAGCTGCCCGCTACCTCGGTGATCCAGTGCCCCACCAGCCCACCGGTGCAGGACTCGGCCACGGCCAGATGCCAGCCACGCGCGCGCAACTGCTCTCCCACCGCTGCCGCGAGTTGAAACGTGTCCATCCCGTCGCTTGCCTCCACCATGGATGGACGCCTTACCGGTCAAAGGGAGCCAGGCCCAGCAGATGACGGCGCAGCATGTCCAACGCCCGCACGGTGATCCAGCGCCGCGTCAGGTCGTTCTCATTCCCGAAGCGATAAGCGCGCACCACGCGCGTGGCAGCGTCGGAGAGGGCGACGTAGGCCATCGGCGTCGTGCTGTCTGCTTCCGGCAGCATGCCCAACAGCGCCAACCCCAGCGAGCTGCCGCTTTCCACGCGGACGCGCTCGGCGGCTTCCTCCGCGGCGCGTCGGGCGCCGGCATCCCGATACACCGCCTCCAGGCGTAACCCGGCCAGCGCGGCAGGCGCATCGGCATAGCGCTGATCGGCCAGGAGCAGCGCCGGCGGCCCGACGTCGCGCACCATGTCGGCCACCTGGCCACCGGTGAGGCTGTCCACCAGCGCAAGGGTAGCGCCGTGCTGTACCAACAGCTCGACCACCACCCCCTCCAACGTCTGGCCATCGCTGCCGAAGATCACGTCGCCCAGGCGACGGCGCACCTCTGCCTCCACCGGCGCGATCAACCGCTCCGCATCGGCATGGGTGGACGCTTTGGCGGTGATGCGGATGTCCACCTGGCCGGCGTGCGCCGCCAGCCCCACCGTGGGATTGCGGCCGCGCATCAGGTCGCCGATCTGGGCATCAATCTGACTCTCGCCGATGCTGCACGTGCGCAACACGCGCGGCAGGATGACCATCTCCTGGCCCAGGCGCCGCTTCAAGTAGGGCAGGACGTGGGTGTGCATCAGGTGTTCCAGTTCGCGCGGCACCCCCGGCAGGCAGATGATGGTGCCGCGCGCGTCTTCGACGATGAAGCCGGGCGCCGTCCCCTCGCGGTTCTCCAGAATGATAGCGCCCTCGGGCACATAGGCCTGACGACGGTTGTTCTCGCTCATCGGCCGTCCGAAGCGGGCGAAGCGGGCGGCGATCTGGTCCAGGAGATGCGGATGAAACACGAGCGGACGGCCGGTGACATCCGACACCGCCTCGCGCGTCACATCGTCCACCGTGGGGCCCAGCCCGCCGGAGGTCAGCACAATGTCGGAACGTTCCAGGGCCAGGCGCAGCACGGCGGCGATGCGTTCGCGGTTGTCGCCCACCACGGTTTTGTAGTACAGATCCAGCCCGATGGCGCGCAGCATGCGCGCCAACATGGCGGAATTGGTATCCACAAGTTCACCGAGCAGGAGCTCGGTGCCGGTCACGACAATCTCCGCGTGCATCAACGATCCCCTTATTTCCTAATGCCACTTGCCCACGCGCGACGCGCCTAAAAACGCCTTGTCAAAGGACGCACCACCCTGCATGGGCTTTTTGGACCCTCTTGCCCCACTCAGTCAGGTGGGCGCGGGGTGGTCAGGAGGCGCATGCCGTTCAGCGTCACCAGCAAGGAGGTGCCCATGTCGGCCGCCACCGCCATCCACATCGTGCCCAGGCCGGAGAGCACCAGGGCGACGAACAGCAGCTTGAGGCCGATGCTCAGCGCCACGTTCACCTGGATGGTGCGCATCGTCGCCCGTGCCAGGGCGAAGAGGAAGGGCAGGCGGCGCAGGTCGTCGCTCATCAGGGTGATGTCGGCGGTCTCCATCGCCTGGGCGGTGCCGCCGAACGCGGCGCCGATCGCGATGCCCACATCCGCCGTGGCCAGGGCCGGCGCATCGTTGATGCCATCCCCGACCATGGCGACGCTTCCATGCCGGGCGCGCAGAGACTGGATCACCGCCACCTTGTCGGCCGGCAGCAGTTCAGCCCGCACATCGGTGACCCCCAGCTGCCGGCCCACCCGGGCGCCGACGGCGGCGTCATCCCCGCTGAGCATCACCAACGTCGAGACGCCCATCGCTTTGAGCATCTGCAGCGCCTCCTGACCGGTGGCACGCACAGTGTCCGCCACGGTGATCGTCCCCAGGTATTGGCCCTCGGCGGCCACCATCAACGGGGTGTAACCCGAGCGGGTGTCGCGCTCGGCAGCGGCGCAATGCTCTTCCGGATGCGGCACGTGTTCGTCGAAGTAGGCATGGCTGCCGATGACCACCTCGCGGTCCGCCACCCGGCCGATGACGCCGCGGCCGGGCAGGGCCGTGACCGCCGTGGCCGGCGGATATCGCCTGTGCAGGCCATAGCGCGTCGCCTCATCCACCACCGCGCGCGCCAGCGGATGCTCGCTCTGTTGCTCCACGGCGCTGGCCAGGGCCAAGAGCTCGGCACAGTCGGTGCAATGCTGCGCCGTCCCGTCCGCGCCACCGTGATTGGCCGGACGCAGCGCGACGACGGCCGGCCGGCCGTAGGTCAGGGTGCCGGTCTTATCGAAGGCGACCGTCCGAATGCGGCTCAACGCCTCCAGGTAAGCGCCCCCCTTGATCAACACGCCATGCCGCGCGGCATTGCTGAGGGCGCTGATGATGCTCACCGGGGTGCTGATGACCAGGGCACACGGACAGGCGACCACGAGCAACGCCAGGCCGCGGTACAGCCATCCGGCATGGGGGTTGACCGGATCCAGGAACGGCTGCCCGAAGAGGAGCGGCGGCACCACGGCCACCAGGCCGGCCAGGGCGACAACCGCCGGCGTGTAAACGCGCGCCAAACGGTCGATGAAGCGCTGTGCGGCCGCGCGCCGCTCCTGCGCTTCCTGCACCAGCCGGATCAGCTGACTGAGCACGGTGTCCGAGGCGAGACGCGTCACCTCGATCTCCAGCGCACCTTCGCCGTTAATGCTGCCGGCAAACACCTCACTGCCCGGCGCCTTGTCGATCGGCCGGCTCTCGCCGGTGATCGGCGCCTGATTGACCGTGGATATGCCGGAGAGGATCTGGCCGTCCACGGGGATGCGCTCCCCCGGCCTGACCAGGATCACATCGCCGGGACGAAGCGCCGTCACCGCCACCTCGCCGGGCGCCAATGGGCTGCCGGGGTGGGGGCGGAGCAAACGCGCATGTTCCGGCGCCAGCCCGGCGAGACTACGGATGGCATGCCGCGCCCGCTCGCCCGTGTAACGCTCCAGCGCCTCGCCGATGGCGAAGAGCACCATGACCATGCCGGCCTCGGTGAAGGCCCCGATGACGATCGCCCCCGCGCTGGCAATCGTCATCAGCACGTTGATGTTGACCTCCCGGTTGATGCGCAGGGCACGCCAGGCGCTGCGCACGATGGGCAACCCGGCCGCCAGCCAGGCGGCCAGCGCCAGGGCGGTGATGACCGGATGTTCGATCCCCAGCAGTTCGTCCAGGATCACGCCGGGGAGGATGAGCACCAGGCCGAGCAGCGCCAGGCGGGTGTCGCGGTGCTGCCCCATGAAGCGCAGCCACCCCGTCGGCGGAGCGGGCGCCGGCCCTTCCGTCGGCGCGGCGAGGTCATAGCCCAGCTCGCGCACGCGCGCCTGCAGCTGGGCGAACGAGACATCACCCACAACGCGCAGTGTGCCGGAGGCAAACTGCACCTGGCACGCCTGCACGCCGGGCAGGCGTGCCACGCCCTGCTCGAGCGTCTGCGCGCAACTGGCGCAATCCAAACCGGTGACGTGAAACGTGCGTTCCATCGCGTGATGGGCGGAATGTCGTCTAGCGTGCCCTATGGCGTGAGGGCGCTCGCAGCTACTTGCGCTCGCCGTGCCCTGCCATGGCGGCGATCTCGCCGATGCGCGCGTCCAGCTCGGCGCTCAGCCCCTCGATGTCGGCGTCCAGAAAGC
>Ga0308395_1000487_pt1 | contig 30974 bp, 25 predicted proteins | sample Hotspr20SampleP4_FD_202097 | JGI IMG/M metagenome (GOLD analysis project Ga0308395, IMG submission 202097) | Hot spring phototrophic mat microbial communities from Mushroom Spring, Yellowstone National Park, Wyoming, United States - 20050930_P4 ...
TTAAGACGTTATCTTTGCGACCCCCCGCGCCGCCGTCTTCAACATTCTACCTGGGTTAGAGCTCTTGCACTCCATTCCTCATTCCATGATTTCTGCCCTTAAGTTAGCGCATATGGGAGGCGCAGGACGGGGCTGAGAATGTTCAAAGGGATTTGAAAATGGACTTCTCCAAACCGACATCTGTTGGCGCTGGCAGGTCGCAATATGACAGCCTTCGACTTTAAGAAAGCCATGGGTGGCTTGTCAACGCCTCTTTTTTTCACAAATTGTGATGATTGAAATCGACTCAATCACCTTTGGCTACCAGCCCGCGCTGCCGATCTTCGAAAATTTCTCATGGCAGGTACAGCGCGGCGAAGCCTGGGCGGTCATCGGGCCTTCCGGCTGCGGCAAAAGCACCCTGCTCTCGTTGATTGCCGGTCTGCTGCGCCCTCAGCAGGGCAGTATTCGGGTGGATGGACAGCCGCTCACCCGCCCGCGTCCGCAAACCGGCTTGATCATTCAGGATTACGGCTTGCTGCCCTGGGCAACCGTGCGCGAAAACGCCCGGCTGGGATTGCGGGTGCGCAATTTTTACGGGCCGGATGGCGTCCATGCCCCGGCCGACTATCAGCGCACACTGGATGTAGAGCCATGGCTGGAACGGCTGGGATTGCTGCCCTTCGCCGGTCAGTATCCGGCGCAGCTTTCGGGTGGACAGCGCCAGCGTACCGCCATTGCCCGCACGCTGGCCCTCAACCCGGATGTTATGCTGATGGATGAACCGTTTTCTTCGCTGGATGCGCCCACCCGTGAGGGATTGCAGCGCCTGACACTGGAATTATGGCAGGAAGGCGGCCTGACGCTGATTCTGGTTACCCACGCCATTGAAGAAGCCGCCCTGCTGGGACAAAAAATCTTACTGCTCAATCAGCCGCCCAACCGCACGGCGCAGATCATCGAAAACCCCCTCAACCTGCAGCCCGGCTACCGTGAAACGGACGCCTACCGCGCCCTGTGCCGTCACCTGCGCGAGCGTTTGGAGGGAGTATGAAACGCCGCGATCTGCTGCTGGCCAGCGCTGGCTTGCTGCTGTTCTGGCAGGTGATTGCGAAGGTGGTCAACCAGCCGATCCTGCCGCCACCCGACCGCGTTTTGATCACCCTGTGGAACGAAACAATCACCGGTAACTTGAGCGGCCATTTCTTCGCCAGTCTGTCGCGGGTGGCTGCCAGCACGCTGCTGGCAATTTTCACTGCTGCGCCGGCCGGTCTGGCATTGGGGCAGTTCAAACGCCTGAACGCGTTTTTTTCGCCCATCATCTACATTCTCTACCCCATCCCTAAGGTGGTTTTCGTGCCGGTAGTGCTGCTCTTTTTGGGCATCGGCGACCTTTCCAAAATTGTGGTGATTTATTTGATTTTATTCTTCCAGATTCTGGTCCTGGTGCGCGATCAAGCCGCCAATCTGCACCCGGAACTGATTCGCAGTGTGCGCAGTCTGGGAGCGGGCAGGCTGGCGCTCTTCCGCTTTGTGTTTCTCCCCGCCAGCATCCCCGGCATCCTGACCGCTCTGCGCCAGTCGGTCGGCACGGCGGTTGCCGTACTGTATATTGCCGAATTATTTGCCACCCAGCAAGGACTGGGGTATTACATCTACCTGAACGGCAACACCCTGTTCAATTATCCGGCCATGTATGCCGGGGTAATTGCCATGAGTATTTTAGGACTGGGGCTTTATTTCACGGTGGATGGATTGGAACGCCTGCTCTGCCCGTGGCAGGTTAAAAACCGCTCCACCAGCGGCTGAACAGCAGACCAGCCGCATACAAGGTCGCAAACAGCAATTCCAGCTGACCGGTTTTTGCCAGCAGGGGATTCAGCGCTCGCCCGCGCGTCCGGGCTACCTGCTTCATCAGGCGCACTGCCAGCGGCAGACTGAGCAGGCTGAGCAGCGCCGCAAGGGGCAGAACGCCCAGAATGACCCCCGTCAGCACCACCCCATAAGCCAGCCCAACCCACACGCCGTATTCCAGCACGGCGCCGCGCTCACCCAGTCGCACCGCCAGGGTATGCTTGCCGCTGGCGCGGTCGGTGGCAATATCGCGCAAGTTGTTGACCGTCAAAATCGCCATCGCCAGCAAACCAACCGGCAGAGATGACCACACGGCTGCCATGCTGAGCATGCCGGCCTGGACAAAATACGTACCGCATACCGCCGCCAGACCGAAGAAGAGCAGTACGAATACCTCTCCCCAGCCATGATAAGCCAGCGGGTACGGCCCGCCGGTATAGGCCAGCGCCGAAAGGATTGCCACCACCCCCAACACCAATGCCGGCAGCCCCGCCACCCAGATCAGATAGATGCCGATCAGCGCGGCCGCGCCAAATACCACCACCATTCCGCCAATCACCTGCCGTGGGGTAAGCAGCCCGGCCTGAGTCACCCGCAGCGGCCCAACCCGTTCGCTGGTATCGGCCCCTTTTTTGAAATCGAAATAATCGTTGGAGATGTTGGCGCCAATTTGCAGCAACAACCCGACCAGAAAAGCCGCCAGCGCCGGCAGTGGACGAAAGACCCCCTCATAGGCAGCCACTGCACAGCCTACCAGCACCGGCGCAGCCGCCGCCGGCAGCGTACGCGGGCGGGCTGCCAGCAGCCAGACCTGCCAGAGAGAAAGTTTGGTGGGCGCGGCTGTGTTCATTGCAGCGGATTATATCAAAATCTGCAGAACGCCGGAATGAGGGGGCATGGCTTTCTCAAAGTCGAGAACTGTCAAACAGCAGCCGGCCGGCGCTGACCGATGTCTATTCGGAATAATCCACTGATACGTCAAATCGAGCGATTTTGCCCCCTCCTGCGCCTCCCCCAATATCGCTAATGCGATATTGGGGGAGGTGGGTGGGGGTTGTTTTGCCACAATTCAAGTTTCGATACAAAATTTTAGGGTTGTCAAGGAACTTTGAGAAAGCCATCAATGAGGGGGTTAGACACAACTCATCTCGCCGTGTTGCAGTGTGGTATGATGAATAATATGAATTCGGTTTTAGAGCAAAACTTTGCAAGAAATAAAGTTACCCCCTCCCGCCTCCCCCAAAATCGCAGGGGCGATTTTGGGGGAGGTGCAGGTGGGGGCTTAAAATGCTCAAGATAATTGAAATAATGTATCCGAAACCGAGGTTGATAATAAATTTAAAGAAGGTTTATCATGTCCCAAATTACTGCTCCTGCACCTGTATTTTCCACCATCCCGGCAGCCGCCGGTATGCCGGTGTTGGGTGTTCTACCGCGTTTTGCGCGCGATCCGCTCAACTTTCTCCTGGATGCCGCCCTTCGTTACGGGCCGGTCGTTCGACTTGACCTAGCCAGCCGTTCCACTTATCTGGTCAGCCATCCAGAGGGGGTCAAACATGTGCTGCAGGATAACAACCGCAACTACCGCAAAGGCTACGATCAGGCCAAACCACTGATGGGCGAAGGTCTGGTCACCAGTGAGGGTGAATTCTGGCGCAGCCAGCGCCGCTTAATCCAGCCCTCCTTCAGCCGGCAGAACCTGAGTGAATACGCCAAAGTGATGGTCAGCGCAACTTTGGATCGTTTGCCTCATTGGGAAGCGTTGGCGCGTCAGCGTCAGCCGGTCAATTTTGGTGAGGAAATGATGCGCCTGACCCAGACCATTATTGTGCGCACCATGTTCAGCGATGATGTGGGCGATCAAGCCGATGCTTTGGGCAAAGCCTTTGACCAGACTCTTGAGCACCTTAATCAGGTGTTATTCTCGCCGCATCCCATTTTTGAAAAACTGCCCACCCCTGCCAACCGCCGCCACGAGCAGGCGCTGCGCTTTCTGGATGAATTCATTTACCGCCTGATCGAAAAACGCCACCAGAGCGGAGTGGACAACGGCGATTTGCTCTCGCGCTTGCTGCTGGCACGTGACCCGGAAACCGGTGAGGGCATGCCCGATCGCCAGATTCGCGACGAGTTGATGACCATCTTCCTCGCCGGGCATGAAACCACTGCCAACGCACTGGCCTGGACATTTTACCTGCTCGCCCGGCATCCGCTGGTCGAATTTCGCCTGCTGGATGAAATTCAGCAAGTCGTGGGCAATCGTCCTCCCTCCGTGGAAGACCTGCCGGCAATGTCCTACGGCGCAATGGTGTTCAGCGAAGCCCTGCGCCTCTACCCCCCGGCCTGGATGTTTGCCCGTCATGCTATCGAAGAGGATGTGATTCAGGGCTACCCCATCCCGGCTGGTACGATGATCTTCCTCAGTCCGTATGTTACCCATCACCACCCGGATTACTGGGAAAATCCCGAAGCCTTTGACCCAGAGCGTTTCAGCGAAGCGCAGTCTGCTCAGCGCCCGCGCTATGCCTATTACCCCTTTGGCGGCGGGCCGCGTCAGTGCATCGGCAATCATTTTGCCCAAATGGAAGCCCAGCTGCTGATGACCATCATCTTGCAGCATTTCCGGGTCGAACTGGTGGATGGGATAAAAGTCAAGCCCACTCCCATTGCAACCTTGCAGCCGAGGCCGGGAGTGTTTGTCTACCTCGAAAAACGCCAGTAACCCTGTTCGTCCGGGGGCGATTATCAAAGAAGTACAAATTGATCCATAAATCGCAAAGACGCTTTGATGTTCAAAAAATCCTTTGCATCTTTGCGGCTTTGGGTTAAGGCTGACCGGCCTGCCAACCCGGAAATTCAATCCAGGATGGGTGCTATTTTCAGGATATACCGGGCTTCATGGTAAAATCATGCAAATACCGCGAAGGCGTATCCCTTGCAGCCTTCGTATTCTTCCTCCTTTCTGAATTCTTTGTGTGGTGAATCGGGAAATAGGATGGAAGGGGTGGTATATAATAGATAAGGTAAATCCTGCTCCGTTGGGAGGTATGATGGTCAATCCTGAATTACTGGAAATTCTGCGTTGCCCCGCCTGCGTGCGCGAAAAAGAGGGGCTGCTGGATTACTATAAAGAAAGCTGGCTGATCTGCCGCGACTGCGGGCGAAAATACCCGATTGTGGAAGACATTCCGGTTATGCTCATCGAAGAAGGCGACAAGTGGGTCAACACAGCCGTTGAAGCGCTGCCCGTTCCCCCGCCGCCGATGGAATAACACTCAAAAGATGGAATGGATCTTGCACCCTGTGGGGGCATGATCCGAACTTCTGTGCGTTATCGAAAGATTAAGATGGCTCAACGACAACAAAGAATGGCTTATAAGCGGACACCGCTGGATCGGGTGACGCTGATCGTGCTGATTGCTTTTATCGTCCTGGCGGTCATTACCGCCGTGGTCACCTTCAACGTCGCCCGGGATCTTTTCAAATCGTGGACGGCAACGCCGCTGGAAGGGATTGCGGTAGGCAGTTCATCCAACAATCCGGCCGTCCCCACCTTACCGCCCAATACGATCTTACAGCCGGCTGGCGGGCCGCAGCCCCAGCCGTGGGACGGTAAAAATCGAGTCAATGTCTTGCTGATGGGGTTGGATTACCGCGATTGGGAAGCCGGTGAAGTGCCGCGCACCGACACCATGATGCTCTTCACCCTGGATCCGATCAGTAACACCGCCGGCATCCTGTCCATCCCGCGCGATATGTGGGTCAACATCCCCGGTTATGATTATCACAAGATCAATCAAGCCTACTATTTTGGCGAACTGGATAAACTGCCCGGCGGCGGCCCGGCGCTGGCCATGGAAACCGTTAAGCAATTTTTAGGGGTAGATATTCAGTACTACGCCCAGGTTGACTTCAACGCCTTTGTACGCTTTGTGGACGAAATCAAGGGGGTTAAGATCCGCGTGGAAGAACCGATTACCGTAGTTCTGATCGGCAGCAACCGCAAAATCAAGCTTGAGCCGGGCGTTGTGACCCTCGCTGGTGACGTTGCACTGGCTTATGCTCGCCAACGCTACACTGAGGGCGGTGATTTTGACCGTGCCCGCCGTCAGCAGCAGGTGATCCTGGCCATTCGCGACCGCATCCTCAGTTTCGATATGCTGCCCACCCTGATCACCCGCGCGCCGGTACTGTATAACGAAATTTCCAGTGGTGTACGCACCAACATGACCCTCGAACAGGTCATCCGGCTGGCATGGCTGGCGCAGCAGATCCCCGAACAGAATATCAAGCGCGCCGTCATCGGCACCGATGCAGTTGAGTTCGGCACCTCGCCGGATGGGCTGGATATTCTCATCCCCATCCCGGATCGGATTCGCCTGATCCGCGATGAAATTTTCACCAGCGGCGGACCGGTCGGGCCGGTTGCGCTGGCCGAGGACCCGGCATCCCTGATGCAGGCTGAGGCAGCCCGGGTTTCGGTGCAGAACGGCAGCGGAACCGACGGCCTGGCCGGCCAGACTGCAACGTGGCTGCGTGATCAGGGTTTCAATGTGGTGGACGAATCGAATGCCGATCAGTTCTACAATGTAACCACTTTCTTTGTCTATAACGGCAAGCCCTACACGCTGCGGTATCTGACTACCTTGATGGACATTCAGAATCCGCGCGTGTACAACCGCTATGACCCCAACGCCCCTTACGACATCGCTGTGGTGGTCGGCAGTGACTGGGCAGCCTCAAACCCCATGCCCTGAAACCGTTATTTGCCCAGCCGCTTAATGAAAGCGGCTACCTCGCGTAAATAGTTCATGTAGGCTTCACGGTGCACATTATGACCAGCAGTGGCAATGCGCACCGTTTTGCTTTTAGGCCATAACTTTTGGACCTGCTGAATGACCGGCGGGGTAAGCACGGCCCCCAGGGCCGGCTCACCGGTGAGGATCAAACCCGGACAGGCAATCTGACGGACGATTTCGCGCCAGTCGGGCTGCGGTTGAACAATCCAGTCCAGCGCTTCCAGTTTTACCTGTTGTTTGGCTTTTGCCCACTGGAAAAATTCGCTCTCATCCCACAGCGGGTTATCACCTTTGCCTTCTGCAATGATCTCATCCAGTGATTTTTGTTTGAGATCGCTCAGCCAGGCGCGCCAGTCAGCCAGCTTCTTTTCGCGCCGCGCCCCATCTGCCCCGCTGCTTTCCTGCCAGGGAGGGTCTTCCAGCACCACACCGCGCACCATTTTGGGCAGCCGGGCAGCGGTCAGGGCTGCCGTTTCCGCCCCCATTGAATGACCGATCAGGATTGGCCGATGAAGCTGTAACGATTCGATCAGCGCACAGACATCCTGAGCCTGCACAAGCGGCGAAGCCCCGCGCTCATCCAGCCCGGAAGAACCATGACCGCGCGCATCCAGCATAATCACATCGAATTCCACTTCCAAAACCAGCGGCAGGCGGTTCCAGCACAGGGCATTATCGCTCAGCCCGTGCAGCAAGATGATTGGCGGCTTTTGTCCGCCGGTGCGGTAGTACTGGATGCGTACCCCTTCCGATAGAATGTGTCCGTAAAACAATTGCGGCATGTTGAATTTCCCTCAACGGCAAATCTCAGTATACCCCTGATTCAACCTTCGGCAATGTTTTTGTCAAAGTTGTTTTGGAATTGAACGGACTGAATACTTGCACCTCTCGAGAAACTTGTTATAATAAGTATGCTAAGTATAGCAGGCACTTAAACAGATCCCTGCCACATTCTATGACCACTACCATCCGACAGACGACCAGACCCCTCTACCAGCAACTGGAACAGGAAATCCTGCGCCAGATTCGGCATGACGAATTGAAGCCGGGAGATAAACTGCCCTCCGAAAGCGAACTTTCCCGCCGGTTCAACGTCAGCCGCATCACCGCCCGCCGGGCAATCAACAACCTGATCCAACAGGGGTATGTCTATTCGCTGCAGGGCAAAGGCACCTTTGTGGCTCAGACGCGCATCCGCGAATTATCCGGCTTTCGGTCATTCAGCGAGGATATCCGCGCGCGCGGCATGACGCCCTCTTCCCGCCTGCTGCAAATCCGCCGCATTCAGCCCAAAGCCAGCCTGCGAGCTGAACTGAACCTGCCGGCCGGAATTGCCGTCTATCGGCTGGAACGCATCCGGCTGGTCAACGACGAGCCGGTGGCATACGAGGATGCCTACCTCCCTGCCAGTCTATGCCCCGGGTTGGAGCAGTTTGACTTTGAAAAACGCTCGCTGTTCGATGTCCTGCGCAGCGAGTTCAATCTCAATCCCACCTGGGCAGATGCCGAGCTGGAAGCCGCCGCCGCCGATGAAACCCTGGCGGCCCGTCTCGCCATCCGTCCGGGTGAACCGGTGCTGATTGCCCTGCGTCACACCTACACCGAAACCATGACCGTCATCGAATTTGTGCGCTCCGTCTACAGTGGCAAAAACTTCACCTTTTATACCGGACGGCAATACATCGGGTAAAAGACCCATTAATTTCACTTTTTTCAATACCAATAAGGAGGAAGTATGCGTGCAGTAAGTCGTCTTTTCTTTGTGGTTGTTTTGCTGGCGGTTGTGGTGATGAGCGCAGCCGGATGTGCGGCTCCACAACAGGCGGGCGGGCCAAAAGTCGTTAAGGTGCTTGCCATGCAGCAGGCCGGCCCCACCCCGGAGGAGATGAACGCCATTGTTGCCAAGTTCAACGAATCTTCTCCAGATGTGAAGGTCGAAATCGAGTACGTTTCGTATGATGCCCTTCACGACAAAATTGTCACCGCCATGGCGACCAATCCGCCGTCCTATGATGTCGTTCTGGTTGACGATATCTGGTATGCCGAGTTCGTCAAGAACGGTTACCTGTGGGATGTTACGGACAAGATTGACCAGAACACCAAACAAGAAGTATTCTCCACCGCCTGGGACATTACCTCGGTGAACGGACGTATCTACGGCATGCCGTGGCTGCTCGACCAGAAGTACTTCTACTACAACACCGAAATACTGGAAAAAGCCGGCGTGGATGTACCGCAAACCTGGGAAGATCTGATCGAAGCCAGCCGCAAGATCAAGGAAATGGGGTTGGTGGAGTATCCGATTGTCTGGTCATGGGCGCAGGCTGAAGCGGCGATTTGTGACTTTGTCGCCCTGCTCTATGGCAACGGCGGCAGCTTTGTGGACAGCAACGGCAATCCCACTTTCAACAACGAAAAGGGTGTCCAGGTCGTTGAGTGGATGGTCAAGACCGTTGACGAAGGCCTGTCCAACCCGGCATCCATTTCCTATGTAGAGGAAGATGTACGCAATGTCTTTTCGCAGGGTAAAGCAGCCTTTGCCCTCAACTGGCTGTATATGTACGATTTAGCCGCCCTCAATCCTGATGAATCGCAGGTGGTTGGTAAAGTTGGCCTTGGATTGGTACCGGCATTCAAGGGCAGCGGTGTACCCAGCGCCACCATCAACGGCTCGATGGGATTTTCGGTGATTGACAAGTCGCCCAACCGCGAAGCGGCGTGGGAGTATGTCAAATTCCTGACCAGCGAACCGATTCAGAAAGAATACTCCGCCCATCTTCTACCTGTCTGGAGTGGTAATTATGAGGGGCAGGCACTGGAAGAATTGAAATCGCTGAACGAATCCAATCCGGTGACTGTGCCGGCTTTCAGCGCCCAAATCGTGTATTCCCATGTGCGCCCGAAAGTGCCCTTCTACCCCGAATTTTCCAAAGCCCTCCAGCTGGCATTGCAGGAAGCCCTGACCAAACAAAAGAGCCCGGCTCAGGCATTGAATGATGCTGCCGCCAAGTGGAACGAACTGGCTTCAAAATAATTGATCTACTCGCTGATGGGGCGGGGAAACAAATCCCCCTTTCCCCGCCCCCTTTTTTTGCCGAAGGTTTTTATTGATGAGTATTCCAGCAGTAAAGCCAAAACCAATGACCCTTACCCAACAACGCTTGCGGGACGGGTTTTGGCTGCTATTCCCCGGTTTACTGGTTATTTTTGGAATTACCCTGTTTCCGATTATTTATACCTTTGTATTAAGTTTTACCGAAACCCCCATCTCCAATCCAACCCCCCAGGGCTTTATAGGCATTCGGAATTATCTTTATTTCCTCACCAATTCGGTTTTTTGGGCAGCCATCCGCCGCACGCTTTACTTTACAATTGTCTCGGTTGGCGTTGAATTAATTTTGGGGATGGGGTTAGCCTTACTGATTCATGCCCGTCCTTTCGGCTGGCAATTTTTACGCACCAGCCTGATCATTCCGTGGGCAATTCCTACCATCGTCAACGGCGCCATGTGGCGCTGGATTTACAACGCCGATTACGGCGCCCTGAATGGTTTACTGTTTCAATTAGGCATGATTGACCGTTACAGGGCCTGGCTTTCCGAGCCTGTGGCAGCCATGAATCTGGTCATTGTTGCCGATATCTGGCATTCGGTACCCTTCATTGCATTAATCCTGCAGGCAGCCCTTGCTACCATCCCGCGCGAACTGGAAGAAGCCGCCGCGGTGGATGGTGCCAATGTCTGGCAGCGGTTCTGGAATATCCGTTTTCCGCTTTTACAACCGGCTATCCTGGTTGCGCTGGTCATTCGCACGGTAGAGGCTTTTCGCGTGTTCGATATTATTTATGTCATCACCCAGGGCGGGCCTGCCTTTGGAACGGTAACCATCTCTTACCTCACCTATCTTGAATCATTTTCATACGGACGGTTGGGCGGCGGCGCGGCCCTCTCGTTTCTCATTTCCGCCTTTACGCTGGTGATGGCTTTGCTGTACATCCAACTCTTGTATCGGGAGGATTTGCGCTGATGAAAACATCCCGTCAGCTTGGCAGTAAAGCCCTCTACTTTTTATTGACGCTCGTGGCACTGCTGGTCATTTATGCCCCCATCGCCTGGCTTTTTCTCGCCAGCATTTCCACCCGCGCCGACCTGCTGGCCACCCCGCCGCGTTGGATTCCCGAACACCCCACCCTCAAAAATTATCTGGATATTCTTGTGCCGGGCACGGCCGTTTCCGAAGTTGCCCGCACCTTCAAAATCACGTTGGGGAATTCCCTGCTGGTGGCATTGACCACTACCGCCATCTCTCTGGTGATCGGTTCGCTGGCTGCGTACGCGCTGGCGCGTTTGCGGCTGCCCTTCCGTAATACAGTGTTTTTTGGCGTGCTGAGTGTCAGGATGATTCCCGAAATTTCTCTGGTCATCCCGCTGTACATCATCGCCGCCCGACTGAGCATTCTGAACAAACCAATTGTCCTGATTCTCACCTACCTGAGTTTTGCCCTGCCTTTTACCATCTGGATGCTGACCACCTTTTTTGAAACCGTGCCAGAAGAACTGGAAGATGCCGCTTTGATTGACGGCAGTTCCCGCTTGAATACCCTCTTTCGCGTTGTGATTCCGGTAGCAGCGCCGGGAATCATCTCCACAGCCTTGTTCACATTTTTACTGGCTTGGGATGAATTTTTCTTCGCCTTGATTTTTACCAGCACGGTAGCAGCCAAGACCGTCCCGGTTGCCATTGCCGAATTCACCGGGCGTTATGCGGTGGATATTACCGCCATGATGACCGGCGGTATTCTGGCAGCCCTTCCGCCTGTACTTCTGGCGCTGATCTTCCAGCGTTTCATCGTCAGTGGACTTTCCGCCGGAGCCGTTAAAGGATGAGCCAGACTGAATTTGTGGTTGGGATTGATTTGGGCGGTAGCAACATCCGCGCCGCGGTTGTCAGCCAGCAGGGAGAAATTAAAGCCTGGGCGCAGGCGCCAATTGAAGCAGCCCGTGGCGTAGAACAGGGCATTCAGCGGATTCAAAATCTGATCCGGCAGGTAATGGAACAGACCGGTATCAGGCAAATTGCCGGAATCGGGTTTGGCAGCACCGGCCCCATTGACCGGAAAAGGGGACTCATTCAAAATCCCTTCACCCTGCCCGGCTGGGAAAATGTGGATATCCGCACCCCTTTAAGTCGGGCTTTTCATGCGCCGCTGATCATGGAAAATGATGCGGATGCCGCCGCACTGGGAGAAGCCTGGCTCGGCTCGGGTAAGGGCACTTCCCGTTTTGCACTGGTGACCGTTGGCACCGGTGTTGGCAGCGCATTCATCCTTGGCGGGCAAATTTACCGCGGCATGGACGGGGAACATCCCGAAGCCGGCCATCAGGTACTCGATCCGAACGGCCCGCCCTGTTATTGCGGCGCTCGCGGCTGCCTGGAGAGCCTCGCTTCCGGGCCGGCCATCGCCGAAAGTGCCCGCAGACTGATTCAGCAGTATCCAAACAGTTCACTCGCCGGCCTCCACCAAAGTGGACAGATCATTGAAGCAACCCATGTAACCGAAGCCGCACGGCAGGGTGATGAATTTGCCCAAAAAATTATCCGCGAGGCGGGCTGCTATCTCGGACTGGGATTGGTCAATCTGATTTTGTTTTATCTGCCGGAGTGCATTGCGCTGGGCGGTGGGGTAATGAAAAACTACGATTTGTTTTTCCCCCACATTCAGCAAGTGCTCCGGCAGCATGATGTCGTCGTACCCACCCGCCGCGTTCGGCTGGTGCCGGCTTCATTGGGCAACAAAGCCGGTGTGCTCGGCGCTGCGCGGGCTATCTGGCTTGAACTTAAAGGATAATCGAACATGAACAACAATCCCTATGTGCAAGATATTCTTTCTCAACCGCAAGCCCTGAGAGCCGCTTTGCGGGGTTATCCATCTGAAGAATTGAATCGGCTTGTGACCGATCTGGATCGGTCGAAGTTTGACCGAATTTTGATTACCGGCATGGGCGCTTCGCTGAACGGCTCATATCCGGCTGTACTGCGCCTGAGCCGTCTGCCGTTGCCGGTGCAGTGGATCGAAACCGCCGAACTGGCGCATTTTTCCAGCGGTCAAATTACCCCCCGTACCCTTTTATGGGTCGTTTCGCAATCCGGGCGCAGCGCCGAAATTGTGCGCCTGCTGGAGTTGTGCCGGGAAAAGCCCCCCGCTGCCTTGCTGGCAGTGACCAACGAAGCCGACAGCCCGCTGGCACAGGCAGCCCATTTTTACCTGCCGCTGAACGCCGGCAGTGAATTTACTGTCAGCACCCGCACTTACCTGAATACCCTCGCGGTGATGGGGCTGGCTGCAGCGCAATTGTTGGGTGAGCCAATTCAGGCAGAATTGGATTCCTTTTACGCGGCTGCCGATGCTGCCGAAAGTTACTTACAGCGGCTGGATGATCACTTTCAAGCCCTTCGGCAGCTGGCTGAGACTCTGCAAATGCTGCTGCTGGTAGGGCGCGGCAGCTCGCTGGCCGCGGCTTTCAACGGGGCATTGGTGCTGAAAGAGGCTGCTAAATTCCCTGCCGAAGGGATGAGCGCAGCACAGTTCCGCCACGGACCATTTGAACTGGTGGATGCTGCTTTCTGTGCGGCGGTTTTTGGCGGCGATGAAGTCACCCGCAGCCTGAACCTCAATCTGGCAAACGACATTCTGCGCCACGGCGGGCGGGTGGTTTGGATTGACTCTCAACCTGCGCCTGACCTGGCGGCATGGGTCATCCCTCCTGTCTCGCCGCATGCCCGTCCGGTACTGGAGATTTTACCCATTCAGGTATTGAGCATTGTGCTGGCTGAGCGGCGCGGTTTCGTGCCCGGCCAGTTCCGTCATCTGGGCAAGGTGGTGCTTCAGGAATAAAATAAGACAAAAACGGAGAAAACCTGATGAAAATCCTGATTGCAACCGACATGGAAGGGGCTTCCGGCGTGGTGCATTTCGACCAGACCGACCCCAGCCACGCTGAATACGCCCGCTTCCGCCGCCTGCTGACCGGAGATGTCAACGCAGCCATCCAGGGAGCCGCTGCTGCTGGCGCAACCGATTTCATCGTCGCCGATGGTCACTGGAACGGCAGCAACATCCTCATCGAAGAACTCGACCCGCGCGCCCAATTATTTGCCGGCAGCCCAACCCCGTGGGGCATGGTGGACGGCGTGGATCAGGGGGTGGATGCGGCACTGTTCATCGGGTATCACGCCCGGGCCGGCACCCAAAACGCCATTCTGGATCACACCTGGTCAAGTGTGCGGGTGTTCAATGTCTGGCTGAACGGCCGGCTGGTGGGTGAGTTTGGGCTGAATGCGGCGGTTTGCGGTCATTTTGGCGTACCGGTGCTGATGGTTTCCGGCGATCAGGCCGTGTGCGCCGAAGCCGCCGAATGGGTTGCCGGCATCGAAACCGCGGTGGTCAAAACCGCTGGCGGAAGGATGAGCGCGCAATGCCTGCCACTCGAAACTGCCCGCCGCGTCATCCGCGAAACGGCTGAACGCGCCATGCGTCGGCTGATTGCCGGGGACGCCCCCGCTCCCCTGCGCGTGGACACGCCGGTCAACATTGAAATCGAGTTCCACTACCCGCAAATGGTGGATAACGCCGCGCTGCTGCCCGGCAGCCAGCGCTTGGACGGCAGAAAGATTGCTTATCGTGCTGCCGACATGCTGGAAGCCTACCGCGCCTTCCGCGCCGCCGTCGGTCTGGCAGGCCGATGAGTTAATTTAACGTGGGTTCGGGATAAGCACAAACCGCGGTGAGCAGCAAAATGGACCCCCACCGACCTCCCCCAATATCGCAGAAGCGATATTGGGGGAGGCGCAGGAGGGGGAAAAATTCTAAATCGGATGAAAAAAGGATTTATTCCGAACTGACGTTAATTTAGAAAAGTCATTCAATTTCGTTTGATTGTGCCGGGTATGGGCATAAATCGCGCAGCGGACAGCGCGGGCAGTCCGGCTTGCGGGCATGGCACACCTCGCGCCCCAGCCGAATCAGGTTGAGGTGAGCCGGGCCGTAATCTTCCGGCGGGAAAAGCGCGGCGAGATGGTCATGCGCCTGCTCCACCGTCATAGCGGGGGGGCGCAGACCCAGCCGCCCGCTGACGCGGTAAATATGCGTATCCACCGGGAAGGCGGGCTTATCCAGCGCAAATTGCAGCACAATGGCGGCCGTTTTGCGCCCAACGCCGTTGAAACGCATCAGCCAGGCATGCGCCTCCTCCGGCGGGTATTCGCGTAAAAAGTCCAGTTCCAACCGTCCGCGTTCGGCAGTAATCTGGCGCAGGACGGCCTGAATGCGCGGCCCCTTTTGATTGGCCAACCCGGCCGGCCGGATGGTTTCGATAACCTCCTCTGTTGGTGCATCCCGTACCGCTTCCCAGGTCGGAAAGCGGGCTTTCAGCGCTTCAAACGCCGCATCCCGGTTGCGGTCATTGGTGTTTTGGGAAAGGATGGTCGAAACCAGTTCGTCCAACGGCTGTAAGGGCTGGCGCCATTCGGGACGGCCGTAAACTTCCAGCAGGCGGCGGTGAATTTCCGCAGCGCGACGGGCAAGTTCGGGCGGGGGGGTGGAAGGCTGCATCCAATTCATCCCCAATTCAAATTCAAACGGAACACCGGGCGGATTTCGCCAATTTCCAGTCCGCGCCAGTTGGTTAGCGGACGGGCTGCCACTTTAGCCAGTCCGGTACGAATATCCTCCTGAGTGAGCAGCCCTAACTGACGTAAAATCTCCACCGCGATGACCGGGCGCGCTCGTCCGGCAGGGTCACCATCCGCCACTTTGAAGGCAATCCCGAATGCGGGGCTGTTTTCGCCCAATGCGCCGGGCATGACCGCAATTGCCTGATAGCCCTCCGCACCGGCTTTGCAAATGAATTTACCCTGACCAGCTTCCATTGCCAGCGTGTCAAACCGATCCGGGCCGGCCACCATAAACGGTTCGGCTGCCATGGCGCGGGTGACGCGCCGGCAGGCTTCAGCCCGTTCTTCCGGCAGGCCGCGCGGGTCTGCCAGCCGCGCCAGCCCCCAGGCAGCATGGTAGAGCGGTACGGCGAACACCGGCGCCGAACAGCCATCTATTCCGATGACGACTTTTTCAACCGGGTAATTGACCATTTCCGCAAAAGTTTGCAGCACACTCTGCTGCACCGGATGCGCCGGGTGGATGTAGTCATCCTTTGGCAGGCTGCGCAACACCGCCTGCGCCAGAAAGCCGGTATGCTTGCCGGAGCAGTTATGCCGGTTGGGTGTGGGTGATTCCCCGCGGCGGAGCAGCGCTTCCTGAGTTGGTTGATGGTAAACCGGGTGCGTCCCGCACAGCAAGTCGCTTTCCTGCACACCCACTTTTTTCTGCAAGTCAAGGATGGCTGCCAGATGTTCATCCGTGCCGGAATGTGAGGCGCACATCAACGCAATATCCCGCTCGGTCAGGCGAAACGCCTCCGCGCCGCCGTTTTCCAGCAACGGTAGAATTTGAAAAGGCTTGGAGGATGAACGCAGAAAGGTTACGTAATGCGGGTCACCCAGAGCCGCCAGCAAGTTGCCGGAAGCATCCACCACCGCGGCACAACCGCTGTGAAGGGATTCGACAAGATTGCCGCGGGTTAATTCGACCAGTGGAACAAAGGCAGTATTGCTCATGAAGAAGACATCCTTGAGTTGAAAATTGGTTGGGGTTTATTCGTCCAGCTCTTCGCCCATCGCGCGGTAATGGCGGTTGTAGTATTGTTCCAACCCCCACTTCAACCGCTGATAGTACTGCGCTTTGCGTTCGGCGGGGAAATTCATACCGCTCAACAGATCGTTGATCCAGATGTGCGTTTCGGAAGGCTCTCCCTTGCGCGCCGCCAGGTCATCCATGCGCGATTGAATGTTTTTGAGGAACTCGATCTGCTGGTGAACATGTTTATGGGTGATCAGCCCGCTGCGGCCGCTGACCAGCAGATGATTCTGGTACTGAGGCGTCAACAGAACTTGCAGCGTTTCGAGCCACTGGGGAATATCCGCGCCGGCCAGAAACGGCGGCTGGTTGACCACCACCGCATCCCCCAGGAAGATCAGATTGCGGTTTTCAAGAATGACCCAAATGGCGCCCGCCGCCGGGCCGGGGTGGTATTCCAGCAGGAGCGGATGTTCATCCCAGTGAATTTTCATGCGCTGGGTGAAGGAAATTTCCGGCGGCGCCCAGCGGATGCTGCCCAGTCCATTATGGTATTCCCAATCCGCGCCGGTATCCGCCCCCTGGGCTTTGAAGGTCATCGGGCGGTTGCGGAAAACCTCCGCCATTTTTTCGTGGCCGACCACCGTGCACTCCATTGCCCGCGAGCCAATCGTGCGGTCGGCGTGGACATCCAGATTGATCAACAGACGTTCGACGCCGCCGCCCAAATTGAGCATGGCCGACCGCCACAGACGGATGTCATCCGGCCGGAAGGGGGCATCAATCATCACCTGACCGTGCGGGGTCACAATCAGCCCCAGCACAACACCCGGATACGAATTCTCAATATATACATGATCGAATATTTGCTGCATTGAAAACCTTTACTCCCAATCAGGTGGGGATGATTACCGGAGGGGCAGAATAAAGATAAAGTTACTGCCCTCGCCCAGCGCACTTTCAACCCAGATTTTACCACCATGCGCACGTACCGCTAACCGGCAAAATGCCAGACCAAGGCCCAGACCCTTGGGGTAACGCTCGCCCTGCAAGCGGTTGAATTTCTCAAAGATCAATTCCAGAGCATCCTGCGGAATACCGGGGCCGTTATCCCGCACCCAGAAGCGAATCATCTCCCCTTCGCGGCGGCTGCCCACCTCAATGGCGCCCTGCATGGGGGTGTATTTGATCGCATTTTCAATCAGGTTGATCAACACCCGCCGGATCATATCCACATCCACCGAAATGACCGGTAAATCATCCTCCAGCGCCACCGAAAGCTGCTGGCGTTTGCTTTCCGCAAGGGTGTGAGTGGCATCCACCGCCTCGGCAACCAGCGCATGCGGGGCTACCGGTCTTTTGTTGATAATCGGCTGACCGGCTTCCAAACGGTTGATATCCAGCAACGAACTGATCAGGCGCTGCAAGCGTTCGGCTGCCCGCACGGCAATATCAAAAACCGGCTGAATGGTTTGGGCAGCCTCTTGCGGCAGCAGCGTTTGCAGAATATCCAGACTGGAAATGATGTTCGCCAGCGGGGAGCGCAGGTCGTGATAGATCATTGCCGATAAATCATCCCGCAGGGTATCCAGCTGCTTGCGTTCGCTGATGTCGCGCAAAATCCATTGCAGCATCGGGCTTTCCCCAATCATCACCCGCCGAATGTACACCTCCACCGGCAGCGCCGAACTGCCCTGCCGTTGTAATTCGGTTTCGTAATGCACTGTCTGGCCTTCTTGCAGGGCTTGAAAGTATTGGCTCAACGGTGGGGTTTGCGGGCTTTGCAGCTGGTGCATGGAACATTCCAGCAATGTTTCCAGCGGACAGGCTGTAACCACTTGAGCTTGCCGGTTGGCCTCCAGTATACGCCCCTCCCAGTCGGTAATCAAAATCGGGTCAATGCTGTCTTCAAACAACTCATGGTAGCGGCGCTGGGCTTCCTGCACCGAACGATACAGATGAGCATTGCGCACCGCAATGCCCGCCAGATCGGCAATACCTTGCAGCAGCGTCAGATGATCGCTGGTGAAAAATCCGGTCTGGGCATGCACCAGCGTCAGCACACCGGTTAACTGACCGCTGGAGAACAGGGGAACACAGACAGCCGACTTACTGCCCGTGCGTTCAGCCGCATCATCCGGGCGGCGCGTCCAGCGTTCATCCTCGCGTGTATCGGCAATCAGGGCCGGCTGGCGATGCTGAGCCACCCAGCCAGCCAGCCCGCGCTCCAAAATGGACTGCATCTCCTCCACCGTTGGATGAAACACCTGCCCATTGATCGCTAAGGCCGCCTCCACCGGTTGTCCCTTGTCGTTCAGCACAATTAAACTGCCCCGCTCCGCGCCGACATTGACCGTTGAAAGCAGCAAAACCCGCGCCAAAACCGTACGCAGGTCCAGACTGGCCGCCAGTTCCCGGCTGATATCGAGCAACAATGCCAGAGAAGAGCGTGTCACCGTATCCTGCTGTTTTGCCTGGCTCTCCATTGCTGCTGAGGTTCCTCCCTGAGAAAATCAATATGGACGATCTCGCAAAGTCAACCCGCGCGATTTAGAAACAGTATAGCATAATCAGGCATGGCTTTTACAGCGACATTTTTCCTCATCTTTGTAAAAAGTTTCTGGCAACATAAAAACGGGACGGGACTTCACTCAGGTATAATTGAATCAGGTTTACTTGGGAGGAGGCAGTCAACCAGCCCTTCCTGCAATGATTTATGGTTGCTTCAACAAATCCTTGCGATTTGCATGGAACAAAAAAAGAGGTGTGATCATGTTTGGCTTGTTTAACCGTAAAGATGAAGAGGAACGCGCCCGCAGTGAAAAACGCCTGCCGCCCGGCCAGGCGCTTACCACCAAATTCCCGGTGCTGCATTACGGCCCGGTTCCCACCGTCAACCTGGAAACCTGGACGCTGCGCATTTGGGGGGAAGTTGAAAAGGAAGTTACCCTGAGTTGGGAAGAATTCAACCGCTTGCCGAAAACCCGCGTCCGCATGGATTTGCACTGCGTAACCCGCTGGAGCAAACTGGATACTGAATGGGAGGGCGTTTCGGTGCGGACGATGATTGAACTGGGCGTTTTCAAACCGCTGCCCGCCGCCCGTTATGTCATGCAGCACGCCGAATACGGCTTTACCGTCAACCTGCCGCTGGAGGTGGTGCTGGCTGATAACTTTTTACTTGCCACCCATTACAACGGAGAACCGATCAGCCCCGATCACGGCTATCCGTTGCGCGGCGTGGTCGGCTACATCCCCAACCGTCCTGACCTGAAAACCCCCTACCTGTGGAAAGGCGCCAAGTGGCTGCGCGGGTTGGAGTTCATGAAACACGACCGCCCCGGCTTTTGGGAGGAGGCCGGCTATCACAATGAAGCGGATATCTGGAAAGAACAGCGTTTTGGCTAAATCTTCTGATTGACGGGCGATATTGAATCAGGTATCCTTACAATAACGAGAGTTCGGGATAAGATCAAAACATGGCATGCAATGCCAATGACCCCCATCTGCACCTCCCCCAAAATCGCCCCTGCGATTTTGGGGGAGGCGGGAGGGGGCTGAAAGTCCCCAAGTTGTTGTTGAAACGATTTATCCCGAATTGACGTTACAATAACCATAAAAATTACGGGAGGTGAACATGGGCAGCACAAAAGATGTTCTGGCAGTCATTCTGGGCGGTGGACGGGGCGCGCGGCTTTACCCCCTCACCGCAGTGCGTTCCAAACCGGCCGTGCCGATTGCCGGTAAATACCGCCTGATTGATATTCCCATATCGAACTGCATCAATTCAGGCATTTACCGCATCGCCGTGCTGACCCAGTTCAACTCGGTATCGCTGCACCGTCACATCGCCAACACCTATGTCTTCGATACCTTCCACACCGGCTGGGTGCAGATTTGGGCTGCCGAACAGACTATCTCCAGCGCGGACTGGTATCAGGGCACAGCCGATGCAGTACGCAAGCAATTGTTCGAGATTCGCGCCGCCCGAGCGCCGTATGTGCTCATTCTGGCCGGCGATCACCTCTACCGCATGGATTACGCCGCCATGTTCGATTTTCATATCGAACACGGCGCGGATATTACGGTAGCCGTTCAGCCGGTGCGTAAAGAAGACGCCGGCCGCTTCGGCATCCTCAAGCGCGACAAGGACTACCGCATTACCCGCTTTGCCGAAAAACCCAAAGATGAAGCAATCCTGCAGGATCTGGTCAGCCGGGATGACCCGGCGCGCCCGTTCCTCGGCTCGATGGGCATTTACCTGTTCAACACCGATATCCTCGCTCAGTTGCTGGAAGGCTACCCCGATTACGATGATTTCGGCAGTGATGTGATTCCCCATGCCATCAACACCCTCAACGTCTTCGGCTATGACTTTGACGGCTACTGGGAAGACATTGGGACGATTCGTTCCTTTTATGAAACCAACCTGGCGCTGGCAAAACCCGACTCGCCTTTCAACTTCTACGACCCAAAGCGGCCGATTTACTCCCACCCGCGCTTTCTGCCCGGATCGCTGATCGAAAACAGCCGCCTGGAAAACGTGTTGATTGCAGAAGGCTGCTGCGTGAAAAATGCCGAGATTGTCAACTCGGTGATTGGCTTGCGCAGTCAGATTCGCTCTGGTGTGCGCATTTCCAATTCCATCATCATGGGCGCAGATTATTATGACACAACCAGCTGCAGTGACACCGATTCAAGCGGGACGGGGTTAATCCCTATAGGCATTGGACGGAACAGTCAGATCAACGGCGCCATCATTGACAAAAATGCCCGCCTCGGTGAGAATGTGGTCATACAGCCTTTCCCGGTCGGTCAGGATTTGGACGGGGATGGTTGGGTCGTGCGCGATGGGATTGTGGTGATTCCCAAAGACGTCGTAATCCCATCCGGCACCCGCATTACTCCCTGAACCCGTCTTTTCAACCATTCTGACTGCCCGCAATCGCCGGCGAGGCAAACAGCATTCCCACCCCATCATGGCTTTCTCAAAGTTCCTTGACAATTCTAAAACTTTGTATCGAAACTTGAATTGCGGCAAAACGAACCCCCACCCACCTCCCCCAATATCGCCAAAGCGATATTGGGGGAGGCGCAGGAGGGGGCAAAATCGCTCGATTTGACGCATCAGTGGATTATTCCGAATAGACATCAGTCAGTGCCCCCCGGCTGCTGTTTGACTGTTTTTGACTTTGAGAAAGCCATGCCCACCCCATCCCATTGGAGTGTATTTCTGCATGGCTAATCGCACACTTGAAATTCCAGTTGCTTCTCCTGCTGAGCGCGACCTGAAAATTGCCTGGCACAGCCTGGAAAGCGAAAAAGTTCTCGAAGAACTGCACACCCACCCCCAAAGCGGATTGACCAGTGAGGAAGCCGCCCGACGGCTGGCACAATATGGTGCTAACCAGCTTGCCGAAGCCCCGCGCCGCACCTTTTTCCAGCTGGTCATCGGGCAGTTGAACAACTTTGTGGTCATCCTGCTGATTGCTGCTGCGCTGATTTCGGCAGTGGTATCTTACATCGAAAACGAACCCTTCATCGAATCGGCGGCGATCCTGGCAATTGTCATTCTCAACGCCGTGCTGGGCGTCATTCAGGAAAGCCGCGCCGAGCAGTCGCTGGCTGCCCTGAAAAAACTGGCTGCTCCCGATGCACTGGTGCTGCGCGACGGGCGGCGGGTTTCCCTGCCATCCACTCAACTGGTGCCGGGTGATATTGTCTTTCTGGAAGCCGGCAACTTTGTACCGGCCGATATCCGCCTGCTGGAAACGGTCAATCTGCGCATCGAAGAAGCCGCCCTGACCGGCGAATCCGTGCCGGTGGAGAAAAATGCTGCCCTGCTGCTCAACGCCGATTCGGCAATTGGCGACCGCAAAAACACGGCCTTCATGGGCACGACCGTGATTTACGGGCGGGGACGCGGCGTGGTGGTCAGCACCGGCATGCGCACTCAGCTGGGGATGATTGCCGGAATGCTGCAATCGGTTGAACAGGAAGAAACCCCCTTACAAAGACGGCTGGATCAGCTGGGCAAAACCCTGGGCTGGGCGGCCCTGGTCATCTGCGCGCTGGTCTTCCTGGCCGGCATTCTGCAAGGTGGGGGTGTGCTGGAAATGTTCATGATTGCCGTCAGTCTGGCGATTGCAGCCGTACCGGAAGGGCTGCCTGCCATTGTGACCATCTCACTGGCGCTGGGCATGCGCGAAATGGTGCGCCGCAACGCCCTCATCCGGCGGCTTTCCTCGGTAGAAACGCTCGGCTCGACCACCGTCATCTGCTCCGACAAAACCGGCACGCTGACCCAAAACGCCATGACCGTCACACACATCTGGGTTGACGGAAAAATGTATCAGGTCAGCGGTAGCGGCTACAGCGCCGAAGGCGAGTTTCACCTGAATGGCGAAACCATCAACCCGCAGCAGCATCCTGCGCTGCTGACCGCCCTGTGGGTGGCCACGCTCAACAACGACGCCGTGCTGGAACGTCTGGAGGGTTCCAACGGACACGCTTCCTTCCGCATCGTCGGCGACCCAACCGAAGGGGCGCTGCTCATCGCCGCTGCCAAAGCGGGCGCAATCCCCGAAGAGCTGCACCGCTCCTACCCGCGCGAACAGGAGATTCCTTTCGACTCCGAGCGCAAGCGCATGGTCACCATTCATCAAATTTGCGACCCGCACCGCGAGGACATTTCCCCGCTGGATGAAAAAGCCGACCGCCGTCAGCACCTGATTGAGGTCAAAGGCGCGCCGGATGTGGTGCTGGAACTGTGCCGCTATTACCAGACCAGCGAGGACTGCCCCGCCGTGCTGGACGAGGCAAGCCGCCGCCAGATTCTGGCTGCCAACGACCAGCTGACTCAGCAGGCTTTGCGCGTGTTGGGCGTGGCATACCGCATCGTTTCGGTGCTGCCGGAAGAAATCAACGCGCCCGAACTGGAAAAAGATTTGATTTTCGCCGGTCTGATCGGCATGATTGACCCGGCGCGTGAAGAAGTGCGCCCGGCGCTGGAAAAAGCCCGACGCGCCGGTGTGCGCACCATTATGATCACCGGCGACTATCCCAACACGGCCCGCGCAATCGCCGAAAGTATTGGCTTGCTGCGCCCCCAACATCAGGTGCTGACCGGCGCTCAACTGAGTGAAATGGACGAATCTGCTTTACAGCGCGAAGTGCCGCGCACCGATGTATTTGCCCGTGTTTCGCCGGAACACAAAAAACGCATCGTGGATGCGCTCAAAGCCAACGGCGAAGTGGTTGCCATGACCGGTGACGGCGTCAACGATGCCCCGGCCATCAAACGCGCCGATATCGGCATTTCGATGGGCATCACCGGCACCGATGTGGCCAAAGAAACCGCCGACATGGTGCTGACCGATGACAATTACGCCAGCATTGTTTCGGCTATCGAGCAGGGACGCATCATTTACTCGAATATCCGTAAGTTCGTCTATTACCTGATTTCCTGCAATCTGGCGGAAATCATGATCATCTTTTTGCCAACCGCTTTTGGAAAATTTCTGTTCCCCTACGCCGGCGAACGGGTGCTTTCGCCGCTCACCCCCATTCAATTGCTGTGGCTGAACCTGATCACCGACGGCGCGCCGGCGCTGGCGCTGGGCACCGAAAAAGGCGACCCGGACATCATGGATCAGCCGCCGCGCCCGCCGCAAGAACCGATCATCAACCGTTCAATGCGCTGGGGGGTACTGGTGCAGACTCTGGCCATCACCGCCGTTACCCTGACGGCTTTCGGTTTGGGTTTGCGCTACGATCCGGCTTCGGCAGAAACGATGGCGTTCCTCACCCTTTCGCTTTCGGAATTACTGCGCGCCTATACGGCTCGCTCCGAGCGTTATCCGCTGCTCAAAATTGGGGTTTTCAGCAATCCCTGGATGAACCGGGCTGTGCTGTTTTCGCTCTTCCTTTTACTGATGGTGGTCTATGTGCCGTTTTTCAATCCGATCTTCAATACCGTACCGCTCAGTTGGGAAAACTGGCGCATCATCCTGCCGTTGTTGCTCATTCCTTCCCTTGCTGCGGAACTGGCAAAATACTGGATAACCCACCGTACTCAAAAAGCTGCTCCCTGAAACCGGGCGGAGAGGAAAACCGCACCATTAAATAAACTCGGGCGATCATTTGTTGTACGCTATCGTGGGTGCAGGATAAGCGCAAAACCTGCGCAACAGCAAAGTGAACCCCCTCCCACCTCCCCCAATATCGCTTTGGCGATATTGGGGGAGGCGCAGGAGGGAGCCAAAAACTCCAAAGTAGATGCGAAAAAGATTTATTCCAAACAGACGTTACGCTATTTCAGCGTAATGATGATCAGCGCATCCAGCGATTAGCGCCCTGCACCACCATACCGGCCCCCAGCATCAGCAAGCCAAGGTAGGTGAACAGTGTTTTCAGCAGCGCCTGCACGGGCGGAATCAGCGTGCCGCCGGTGACCGGGATCAACACGGTGGTTGAAGGCGGCGGGGGCGCCAGCGTAGCGGGCGGGGGAGGCTGATCGGTGGGTTCAGGGGTTAGCGTTCCCTCTGCCGGCGGGGTATCCACCGGGGTACGCACCACACTTGTGGCGGTAATTTCAACCGTTTCCTGCGGGGTGGGTGTCACCGGCGTGGGGGTGGGCTCTTCGGTATCCTGCGGGGTGGGCGTCACCGGCGTGGGGGTGGGCTCTTCGGTATCCTGTGGGGTAGGTGTCACCGGCGTGGGGGTGGGTTCTTCGGTGTCCTGCGGGGTGGGCGTCACCGGTGTGGGGGTGGGTTCCTCGGTGTCCTGCGGGGTGGGGGTGAAGGTAAAGGTTGCCGTGGGGGTTACCGGCGTATTGGTCGGCGTAAAGGTAAAGGTTGCCGTGGGGGTTACCGGCGTATTGGTCGGCGTAAAGGTGAAGGTTGCGGTGGGGGATACCGGTGTATTGGTGGGGGTAAAAGTAAAAGTCGGCGTCGGGGTGGGCAGACGACACTCATCGGCATCCTTAAAGGGCCGGCACTGACCCGAAAAAATCACCGAATTATTCCCCACGTAATCCGGCCGTTGCTGAGCACGAAAGACGAAATTGCCCAGCGGGTAGCCTTCCGGCGGGTTGCTGACCGAAAGCGGGTTGAAACTCAACACGGCACACTGACCGGCTGGCAGCACCGGCACAATCCCGCTGTGCACCACTACGCCGGTTCTGGCACTGCCGCTGGCCTTCCACAATACCTGAAAAGTGGTTGTACCCTGCATTGCGGCGCCATTGTTGCAGATGGTGGCCTGAATGACCTCGCAATTCCCGCTGCAGCTGTTGGTGAAGGCCAGATCACTGCCGTCCCAATCCGCCTGTACCGGCAACACCACCACATTCAGCAGCAAGCCGGCAATCAAGAAGAAGACACCCAGGCTATATAACACCATCCACAACCGCCGAACTTTTTGTTTCGTCACACCGTTTTCCATCGGTTTTCCTCCGTAAATCTATTCTGGATAATGCCCCAAAAGGGTGTTGACCATGACCGCCAGAGAATAAAAACGCCCCGCTGCGGGGCCGATTTCTTTATGGGCTCCCCGAAAGCCGACCCGCAAATTTTGCGGGCAAAACGGCCAGCTGCGGACTCCCGGATCATCACCAGCAAAACATCATTAATAATTTTTACAAAAGTAATAATTTTTTACTATTTATATCTAAATTATAACGACAGAAAGTTCAAAGTCAATAGAAACTCATTCGAAATTTGCTGTGAGCGGCTGCTTATAAGGAATTTCTAAAACTTTTTCCCTTTCGCACGCCGGTTTGCACGCCGAAATATGCCCGCAGATATGACCGGCGTCACATCCATTTCAAACGCGGCAATGGTATCAAGAAGGTGATCCAATCTTTGATTTGGGAGGGACGTATGACCAGACCGACCATTGCCTTGTTTGGCGCCTCCGGCACGATGGGTTTTCAGGCCTTTCAAGAATTGTGGCGCCGGCGTGAACGCTTCAATCTTGCCCTGCTCGCCCTGCCCGAAGATCAGAAAACGGGCATTTTTGATCCCTACCTGCGGCAGGCCGGCGCTCCCCGCCTGCGCGGCAGGGGCATCGCCGAGGGGAATGGACTGAAAATCGTCTGGGGGGATGCCACCCGCTACGAAGACGTAGCCGAAGTCATCCGCGGCGCCGACCGGGTGTTGAACGCCATGGCCTACATCTCACCGATGGCCGACTACAACCCGGAACAGGCGCGCCGGGTCAATGTCGAGGCGGTCGCTCACATCCTGCGCGCCATTCAAAGTGAGCCGGGCGGGGCCGAACGCATTGCATACATTCATACCGGTTCGGTGGCGCAAACCGGCAACCGCCCGCCGGGTTTCCATGTCGGGCGGGTTGGCGATCCGCTCAAGCCGGCCGTTTTCGACTACTATGCCCTCACCAAAATCGAAGGCGAGCGGCTGGTGCTGGAGTCGGGCTTACGCTACTGGGCATCCCTGCGGATGAGCTTTATCCTTCCGACCCGCTTTGGTGAACTGCTCGGCCTGTTCGACCCCATTCTGTTCCATCTGCCGTTGAACACCTGCATGGAGAATATCACCGATCGGGATGCCGGTTACGGCCTGGCGAACTGCGCCGAGATCCCCCTGCAATCCGATTTCTGGCGGCGGGTGTATAACATGGGCGGCGGCCAGGCCATGCGGCTGAGCGCGTATCAGTTCCTGCAAATGATTTATGGGATGTTCGGACTGCGCCTGGAAGCCTGCACCGAACGCAACTGGTTTGCCCTGCGCAATTTTCACTTGCAGTTCTACGAGGATGGGGGGATTTTGAATGAATACCTGCACCACCAGCGCGATTCACTGGCTGATTTTCGTCAGGCAATTCTGGCAAGTATGCCGCTGCCGTTGAAAACGCTGCGCGCGCTGGCGCTGCGTCTGCCTCCTGTGCGCCGCTTTATGGAGCATCTCCTGTACCGGTGGCAGCGGCGGATGGTGGAAACCCATCCCAACAGTCCTTATTTTTGGGTCAAGAGCGGCAACCTGTGGCGCATCCGCGCCTTCTTCAAATCTATGGAAGATTTTCTCGCCATCCCCAACTGGAACACCGCCCTCGATGATGCGCCGCCTGCGGACTACCGGCGGCTCAGCCACGGTTATGATGAGCAAAAGCCGCACCTGACCGCGGCAGATCTGCATGGGGCAGCCGCCTTTCGCGGCGGAGCGCTGCTTTCCACCGACTGGCAGGAGGACTGCTACCAGCCGCTGGGCTGGCGCTGCGCCTTTGGACATGAGTTCACCGCCCGCCCTTACAGCGTGCTGAAAGCCGGGCACTGGTGCCCAACCTGCACGGCGCACTGGAACGGCGACCAGCAGGCGCGCCGCAATCCGTTTTTTGCGCAGGTATGGTACGCCGATCACGACCCGCAGGAAGATTACGCCTATCCGCTGGAAAATATCCGCGATGTTGAAGCAGCCCATCTGCCGGCGCGCAAGAGAAAACAGAAAGCGGGTCTGCGCCCCGCTTCTCCGCAAAGTTGAGGCCGACATTTCATCTGCCTTGAAATCGCCATCCCCGCCAGATGGCTTTCTCAAAGTACCTTGACAACCCTAAAAATTTGTATCGAAACTTGAATTGTGACGAAACGACCCCCTCCCCCAAAATCGCCCAGCGATTTTGGGGGAGGTGGGTGGGGGTCATGACGCAGATTGCCGCGCTCGCTCGAAAGGATATTCTGCGGCGCTTTGGAATGCACAGACACTTTTTTTTACCATTTGCTCCTCCTGCGCCTTTTCACATGCAATAGCCCTATGCAGCCAGATTTCACATTGACCTCGGCGGTTAAAATATGGTATGCTTCTTGCACTGCTGTTCGTATGTATTCCACCTTTGCTGAACAGGTCAACCACCACCCTGACGGATGAAAAAGACGCTTTCCACCCAGTCCATTGGCCGGGGGTTGATTCTTTTCATCTTGATATTTGGTCTGCTGCTGCCGGCGGCCGGGGTATGGGGGCAGGAAGAAACCCCGCCGCTTTATCTGCCGCTGGTGCTGCGCGACTACCCTCCGACCCCCACGCCCACCCCCAAACCGCTGCTGCCCCCACTCAGCACAGCCACCCACACGCCGGAAATCGCTTTTACCCCGCAAAATTTTCTGTTTTTACCGTTGGTTGCCCGCTACGACCTGCCGCCGGCGCCGCTTTATGCAACCAGCATCTATATTCAAAACCCCACCAGCAGCGAATTCTACAATTTGGGCTGCGCGCAAGGGCTGCGTGACCGCAACCTGCCCGGTCAGCAGGATAATCTGGTGGTGCTGGCTTTCGGCAATATGTGGAAGGTGGGCAGCCAGTATACCCTGCGCACCTATACCAACCCCAATACCGGCACGCGCACCAACCTGACCTTCGCCGAGGTGGAGAATCTGGCGCGCCAGTACCTGCAGGGCTACCTGAGCTGCAGCGACGGCGTTTCGCTGTTGGCGTTGGGCATCGGCAGCAACAACTACAATGACATGAATATTGACAACGATCCCTACAAGTTCTCGCCCGATCAGGCAACGCTGCGCCAGACCGCCTATGCCTTTGGTCAGCGCTTTGCGGATACCACCTACAATCTGAACGAGTGGATTCGCGCCAGCGGCTACGCCGGCCGCCTGTGGGTGATGGGCGCGCTGGACATCGAGTGGGCCGGGCGCGAACTGGATAAACAAACTGGTAAATACTACTACTGGTGGAACACGCCGTATGTCACCGGCGGCTGGGTGAAGGGCTTCAACGCCAACAGCCGCGGGCGCGAGCTGTACCTCAACTACGGCGCCTGCGTCGGCTGCCCGACCAGTCCCAGACTGGATTGGGTATTTTCAACCACACGGGATGCCAGCAATGTGGTCATGGACTGGAGTCAGGGGGATGTGTATTATGTTTCGTGGGGCGCGCCGCCCGCCCTGCCGCTGCCGGAAATCTACCGCAACGATGGCTATCTGGCGCGCCAGTGGCAGGCGGTCAGCCTGTACGGCGCGCTCTACAAAGGCGGCAAGATGTCCTTTGCCGGGGCGATGACCCAGTACCAGTCCTGTCAGCAGCGCCGTACTGCGGAATGCGCCACGCTCGACAATACCCCGGATGAGGGCTGGTCGCAGCTGTACTACTGGTTGAATCAAGACCCGCGCACCGCCCAGCAGGTTTTGCGCTGGGTGACCGACATCCGCTGGCAGATTAAGTAACAGGTGCAGCGAGGAGGACAGGATGAAACCCCCGATGAGAAAAACAATCCTTTGGCTGGCCGCGCTGACCGGCGCGCTGCTGCTGGTGGGCGGCGGCATCCTTTCCGTAAGCGGCCAGTCCAACCCGCCGCAAAACGAAGGCGGCTGGCTTTCGGCGCTGCTCGAAGAGGTGGACGAACGCCTCCGCAGCGCGGCCAACCCCACCGAGCAGGCCCTGCTGGAGGACAAACGCAGCCGGCTGGAACAGGTGCAGCAGGCCCGCCAGGAATCCATCCTGCTGGCAGCCCCAACCCTGACGCTGGGCGTCTGCCCGCCGCCCGAACCGACACCCAACCCCGACGACCTGCCGCAGGGCATTTTTGAACTGGACGGGGAAGGCGATTATCAGGACATAGACCTGATGGCGGCCAACGGCTGGCGCGGGCGGGTCAACGGCAACGAGGTCACCGCGCTGGCCGGCTGGCGTTTTTCCAACCCGGCGGAAGGGTTGCTGGTCGTGTTCACCGTCAACGCCCCGTTTCAGGAAGAACCCGCTCCCCGGCAGGGCGGGGCGTTGCGCATCCTCTCCGCGGATGGAAATCGTCTGACCCTAAGCGATGAACAGGGCAGCCTGTACTACTACGATCTGGCGGCGCGGCGCTGGCTCAGCCGGGCGGATGAAGTCGTCCCCACCCTGCCGCCCCTGCCGACCTTTACGCCGGCCGCCGTCCCCTGCCCGTAAGGGCAGCCTTTGGTATCCATCTCAGGGCAATGGCATTACAAGCCGTCAGCGCATCCAGCGCGTACTCCGCCTGCCGCTTCGTCCAGGGCGAGAGCGTGTTTTGTGTCCTGGGTTAAATCTCTCGGCAAATCCAGCGCTGGCTTGTTTGCAGCGGACTCAAAAATTAACCCAAAGGCGCAAAGACGCAGGGAAGAAAAAAGAGGTTCCTTTGCGTCTTTGCGTCTTGGCGATCAATCTTTTTTCACCTTGTTAAGCCATGTCACTCCCCGCGCAGCGGCATACATCCGTGCTGACGGGAATCGTCCACTCCTGCACCTCCCCCAAAATCGGCACAGCGATTTTGGGGAGGCGAAGGGGTGCAACCGGAGATTGCCGCACCCGCTCAAAAGGTCATCCCTTCTCCTTTGCCTTTTGAAATACGATTGTCCCGGGTTACCTTGTAAAGCCCTCTTCCGGTCTGTATAATACAATTGATGACCCCCACAGTATTGAAAATTGGTTCATTTCGTTTTTTCTTCTATTCAGGCGATTTTCAGGAACCCCCTCACATCCATGTTGAACGGGACCAGTGTACTGCCAAAATCTGGCTTCATCCGGTCAGATTGGATCACAATCGGGGTTCAGTAGTTTTGCAGTTTTAACAAAAGAATAAGAACGGGCCAAAGGATTCCGAGTAGGATTGTTGTACGGCAACTTTTCCCAAGGAGGAACCCAATGGCCCAACTCATTATCAACCAAGATGCCA